>Ga0209724_1000675_pt1 | contig 32343 bp, 24 predicted proteins | sample grotaG_FD_184143 | JGI IMG/M metagenome (GOLD analysis project Ga0209724, IMG submission 184143) | Glacier valley bacterial and archeal communities from Borup Fiord, Nunavut, Canada, to study Microbial Dark Matter (Phase II) -... | ecosystem: Environmental > Aquatic > Freshwater > Ice > Glacier ... | reverse complement strand
ACCCGACGAACATGAGAAGGGCAAAGCAGCGCATGCCGTGTCGGTACCACAGTGCGCGGGTGCTATCCTTCTCGGGTGCGGGGTACCGATCTGTCCGGCTCGGTGCTCGACGACCGCTACGAGGTTATCGAGCCGATCGCCGAGGGCGCGATGGGCGCGGTGTACCGCGGCGAGCGCTTGAAGCTCGGGCGCGCGGTCGCGATCAAGATCATGCACGACGCGCTGCCCGACGAGCTCTCGAGCCGCAGCCGGTTCGAACGCGAGGCGAAGCTGATGGCGCGGCTCGAGCACCCGCACTGCGTCTCGGTGATCGATTTCGGTCTTCACGAGGGCAAGCCATTCCTCGTGATGGATCTCGTGCGCGGCACGTCACTGCTCGATGCGCTCGAGAAGGTCGGCAGGTTCGAGCCCGCGCGCGCCGTTGCGATCGTGCGGCAGGTGCTCTCGGGGCTCGCGCACGCCCACGAGCTCGGGATCGTGCATCGCGACATCAAGCCGGCGAACGTGATGATCACCGAGCGCACCGGCATGGCCGAGCAGGTCCGGATCCTCGATTTCGGGCTCGCCAAGCCCGCGCTCGATTCGACGAAGCTGACGACCGGGATCGTCGTCGGCACACCGAACTACATGGCGCCCGAGCAGATCAAAGGTGGCGCGGTCGACGGGCGCACCGATCTCTACGCCGTCGGCGTGATGCTGTTCGAGCTGCTGACCGGGCACAAGCCATTCACCGCCGATGATCCGCTCGCGGTCGTGCGCAAGCACCTGCATGCCGAGCCACCGACGCTGGCAGACATGATCAGCGGCGTGAGCTTTGGCGAGCTCGAAGCGGTGGTGTCGAAGGTTCTCGCGAAGCAACCGCAACATCGCTATGCCGATGCCGCGGAGATGTCGGCGGCGCTCGAGCACGCGATCGCTCTGCGCGAGAGCACGGCGACCCTGATGTCGCGCGCGGTGCCGCAGACCGAACCTTTTATCGGGAGCTCGCCGGTCGCGACCGCCTCGGGCTGGAACGTGCCGGGCGCAGATGCAGTGACGCAGCCGACCGCGGGGGGACCGACGGTGATCGAGGAGACCGGTGCGCCGGTCCAGCTGGCGCTCGGCACGGTGCACGAAGAGCTCGAGGTCCCGCCTACGCGTCGCAGGACGGTGCCACCAACCCGCGTGCAAACCGTGCCGCCCACCGGGATGCTACCGCTGCGCGGGGTTCCGATCACGAAGCTGCAGCTCGGTCTCGGTAGCGGCGTCCTTGCCGTGATCGTCATCGCGGTGATCGCGGCGAAATCGGGCTCGCGCGCGGTGGCGGTGGCGGTTGTGCCGACCCCGACGGTGGTTCATCCCGCTGCGGCGGTGATCGATCCCGTAGCGCCTTCACTCTCGCGCGCGAGTGATCTCTACGCGAACGGCGATCTCGAGCCCGCACTCGATGTCGTAACCAAAGCTCGGCGAGCCCATCCCGAGAGCGCGCAGTTGGCGTACCTCGCCGGCAAGATCTACTACGCGAAGCTTTACTGGGCCGATGGTGTGAAGTCGTTTCGCGAGGCGATGCGCTTGGATGCTGCCTATCGGTCCGATCCCGAGCTCGTAAAGATCGCGATTCGCGGTTTCCTCACGACGCCGGATACGAATGCTCAACTCGAAGAGTTTCTCCGAGTTGATCTCGGTTCGGCCGCGAAAACAGGGCTCGAGGAGACCGCGAAGAGCCATCCGAATGCGGCCCTCCGATCGCGTGCGAAGACCGAGCTAGCGAAGCTAAAATAGCTAATTGGTTTTGAGTGGTTGCGATGCGCTCTCGTCGGAGATGGCGGCGCGGTGACGAACGCGAGAAAAACTCGCCATCTAGCCTCGTCCCGAAACGGAACACCAATTTTTTCCGGTGGGGATCTCCGACCGACTCGATGCGTCAGGTCAGCTGTTTTCACAGCTCCACAGCCTTATCCACAGCGTAAATTAACCTTTGAAAATCGCACGCAAAACGGATCAGACCTCGACCACAATCCACCCTCAATCCACAGGTAGTCCACGTGGATATCCCGCGCGGTGGGACACTAGATGTAGTCGCTGCTCCCGACCGGCACCCCAAATACAGCGCACTTTTTGTTGCCCGATTTCGGGGTGGTCAGTACAAAGGGGCTCCGCCGGAGTCACACGTTCTGGATCCCGAGCTGACGCACGCTGTCACAGGCCTCTGCTAAAGTCGTCATCCCGCAAGAGACCAACGCGGATCACACAACGAGGGTTCTAGATAGGCGGGTGGTCTCGGGCAGATGGGTTCATCTGCCATGGCCACTCCTATGTCCAATCCTCTCACTCATCGCGCCGTTTTGAAGGAGGGACCATGCTCGTGAAGTCTGCCGCCGTTGCGCCTGGTGTTGGCCAGGAACAGAGGATTGCCCGGAAGTCGTCTCGCGTGATCAAGGACGAGCGTCCGGGGCTCACGTTCGAGCGTTACTTCACGCGCCAGGGCGTCGATCCGTTCGAGACCGTCGAGTGGGAGCGCCGTGATGCGGTGATCTCGGGCGCCGACGGAAAGGTGTTCTTCGAACAACGCGGCGTGGAGTTCCCCAAGACGTGGTCTCAGACCGCCACGAACGTGGTGGTTCAGAAGTACTTCCGCGGCACGCTCGGTACCCCTGATCGTGAAAACTCGGTCCGTCAGATGATCGGCCGCGTGGCCGACACGATGTACGGCTGGGGCAAGGCCGACGGCTACTTCAAGAGCGAGCAGGACGCGTGGGCGTTCCGCGACGAGCTCGTACATCTCCTCCTCCACCAGAAGATGGCGTTCAACTCGCCCGTCTGGTTCAACGTTGGCGTCGAAGAGCACCCGCAGTGCTCCGCCTGCTTCATCAACTCGGTCGATGACTCGATGAGCTCCATCCTCGGGCTCGCGAAGACCGAAGGCATGCTGTTCAAGTACGGCTCGGGCACCGGCTCGAACCTGTCGAGCCTGCGGTCGTCGCGCGAGCACCTCAATGGTGGCGGTACGGCCTCGGGCCCGGTGTCGTTCATGCGCGGCTTCGACGCGTTCGCCGGCGCTATCAAGTCGGGTGGCAAGACACGCCGCGCGGCCAAGATGGTCATCCTCAATGTCGAGCACCCCGACATTGTCGACTTCGTCGATTGCAAAGCGATCGAGGAAAAGAAGGCGTGGGCGCTGATCGACGCGGGCTACGACGGCGGCTTCAACGTGGTCGGCGGCGCGTACGACTCGGTCAACTACCAGAACGCGAACCACTCGGTCCGCGTCACCGATGACTTCATGAACGCGGTCGTTCGCGATTCGGATTGGTCGACCAAGTCGGTCACCAATCGCAAGCCGGTCGAGACGTTCCGCGCTCGCACGCTCATGCGCAAGATGGCGGATGCAGCGTGGGTCTGCGGCGATCCCGGCATGCAGTACGACACGACGATCAATGACTGGCATCCGTGCATCAACACGGCGCGGATCAACGCGTCGAACCCGTGCTCGGAGTACATGTTCCTCGACGATTCGGCGTGCAACCTCGCATCGCTGAACCTCATGAAGTTTCGGGATGCCGCCGGCGAATTCGACGTCGAGTCGTTCCGTCGCGGTTGCCGCACGACCGTCACGGCGATGGAGATCATCATCGACAACTCGGCGTATCCCACGTCGAAGATCGCCGACAACAGCTTCGCGTTCCGGCCCTTGGGCCTCGGCTACGCGAACTTGGGCGCACTCCTCATGTCGCGCTCGCTGCCGTACGACGGTGACTCGGGCCGCGCGTACGCCGCTGCCATCACCGCGCTGATGTGCGGCGAGGCGTATCGCGCGTCGGCCAAGATCGCGGCCGATGCGACCGGTCCGTTCGCCGGCTACGCCGAGAACGAGACCCCGTTCCTCAAGGTGATGAAGAAGCATCGCCTCGCGGTCGAGAAGATCGACGCGCAGTACGTGCCGCCCGCGCTGCTCCAGGCCGGCCGCGAGTCGTGGGACGACGCGATCCATGTCGGCGAGAAATACGGCTTCCGCAACGGTCAGATGACGGTGCTCGCGCCGACCGGCACGATCGCCTTCCTCATGGATTGCGACACCACGGGCATCGAGCCCGACATCGCGATCGTCAAGTACAAGCGCTTGGTCGGCGGTGGCTTGCTCAAGATCGTGAACAACACGGTCCCCGAGTCCCTCACCAACCTCGGCTACGACGCCAAGGAAGTCGAAGCGATCATCGCGCACATCAGCGCGAAGGATACGATCGAAGGCGCGCCTGGCCTCAAGACCGAGCACCTCCCGGTGTTCGACTGCGCGTTCCGCTCGTCGAACGGCACCCGCTCGATCCATTACATGGGTCACATCCGCATGATGGCGGCCGTCCAGCCGTTCCTCTCGGGCGCGATCTCGAAGACGGTGAACCTGCCAAACGATTGCACGGTCGAGGACATCGAGGACGCGTACATCCAGGCGTGGAAGCTCGGACTCAAGGCGATCGCGGTCTACCGCGACGGCTGCAAGCGTACGCAGCCGCTCTCGACAAACATGACGCAGGCGACGTCGAACGGCAGCAAGGTGGTCGCGAACATCGATCCGCTCGACCTCCTCGCTCCCGAAGAGCGTCGGCTGGTCGAAGCCCTGCGCTCGCGCAAGACCCGCCCGGCCGGTCCGCCGATGGCGAACCGCTACAAGCTGCCGGACGAGCGCGCCTCGTTCACGCACAAGTTCTCGATCGGTGGCCACGAGGGCTACATCACGGTCGGCCTCTATCAAGACGGCTGCCCGGGTGAGATCTTTGTCCGCATGGCGAAAGAGGGCTCGGTCATCGCCGGCCTGATGGATTCGTTCGCGACCTCCATCTCGCTCGCGCTGCAGCACGGCGTGCCGCTCACGGTCCTGATCGAAAAGTTCAAGGGCACGCGGTTCGAGCCATCGGGCTTCACCGGCAACCAGGAAATCCCGATCGCGACGTCGATCATGGATTACTTGTTCCGCTGGCTGAACATCCGCTTCCCGAGCGAAGGCCCATCGCTGGTCGATCGTCATCCGGCCGCGCGCACCGCGCAGCTGGATCTGCCGAAGATCCCGCTGCTCTCGAAGGACTTCATCGCGGTCGAAGTGAAAGCCGGCATGGAGCCCGCAATCCCTGTCGAGGTGAAGGACCGCGCGTGGGTCCAGGAGACCGATGCGCCGCCGTGCCACGAGTGCGGCACGCTGATGGTTCGCAACGGCGCTTGCCACAAGTGCCCGAATTGCGGCTCGACCAGCGGCTGTTCATAGAGGTTTAGTAGCGCGCGTGCTCGGCGCGTAGCTGATCGCTCTCGTGCAGCGCGGGCTGGCGCGCGATGGATGCGGCCATGATCGCGGGTCTCGCGTTCTTGGCACTCGGCTTGTTCGCCGTGCGCCGCGACTAACCCTTTAGCTGTTCGCGCAGATCGTCCTTCAGGCGATTGAAGCGCTTGCGAAGCGCCGCGGTGCGCCTGTCGAGCGCCTCGGTCGAAGCACCTTCGTCCTCGAACACCTGGGCGATGTCGCGCCACGAGAGCTGGCGATCGACGCGCAGGATCAGCAGCGCCTGATCGTCCGGCTCGAGAGCGGCGCGAATCTCGGCGAGCCGATCTTTGGTCTCGGTGCGCAGGTGCTGAGCGGTCTCGGTTTGGACCTGCTGGACCAAGGCGCTGACCGAATCGGTCGTCGGGCCGCGGCGTTTCACACCGCGTGCATGCGAGAAACGGGCATTGCGCGCGATCGCGTAGGCCCAGGTCCGGAAGCTCGAGTGCCAGCGGAACTTCTGGATGCCCTTCCACAGGTGCTCGCACACGATCGAGAACACCTCGTCGGCCTGACACGGGTCACGAAGCAGCGCATGCAGGAACGTGACGAGCTCGGGACCGTAGCCGCGAATCGCGATCGTTGCGGCGCTCTCCCAGGCTGCTGCGTCGCACGCCTGGCGGAGCTCTGTCTCGAGCGGGTCACTCATCGGGTGGCGAGCCGGGCAGCTTCTGCTTCGAGTGGATCGTGGAGGGTGGCAAAGCCATCGCGTGCAATGATCGCGAGCACGCGTGCGCGGTCGGAATGGCCGTCGTGCAGCTCCAGATAGCCTAGCTCGAGATCATAGCGGAACGGCCAGTCTTTCGGGCCCGGGTGCGCGACGAGTGGCGCCGCTTGGGCCAGATCTTTGCGCGCCTCGCCGAACTGATCGAGCGCGCGGTGAGCCTCGGCACGGAGGACCAGCGCCCCTACGACGCGCGCATCGTCGGGGCGCACGGACAAGATCGTGACCGCGCGATCGAACGCGACGAGGGAGGCGCCGAACGCTCGCTGCTCGAGCTGCGCACTGCCGAGGTTGACTTGCGATTCGGCGAGCTCCGCCGAGTCCGGCCCGGTGCTGTCGGGCCACAGCTCGATCGCGAGCCGGCACTCCGCGAGCGCTTCGGTGTCGCGATGCATGCGCACGAGCAGGTCACAGATGTTGTTGTGGTCGCTCGCGACATTGTAGCTCCGCGGCCCCTGCGCGAGATCGACGGCGAGCGAGGCATGCAGCATGACTAGCGCCTCGTCGTAGTGATGGGCGTACTCGAGTGCCGTGCCGAGAGCACCCTTGGCCGCTCCGACGATCGTGTTGTCGTCGGCGACGAGCTTCTCGGCCATCTCGACGGCGTGACGCGCGGCCTCGAGCGCCTCGTCGATCTGGCCCGCGTGGAGCAGGATGTTCGTGCGCGTGATCTCGATCGCCGCGTACGCGACGTTCGCATCACTGAGCTTCGCGTAGATCGCGCGGACCTTTTCGGCATCCGCGAGCGCGAGCGTGAAGTCTCCACGGTGGTTGTAGGCGTCGGCACGATTCATCAGGGCATCCGCGTAGAGCTTGCTGCGCGTGTCGGACAGCATCGCGATCGCTCGGGTCATCAAGGTGATCGCGTGCTCCGGTTTGTTCTGCGCGATATCGACCGAGGCCTGCGCGATCAGCGTCGGGACCGTGACCTCGGGATTTCCGAGCTCGGCGCCTTCGGTGATCGAGAGCTGCGCCCAGAGCGCGGCCTCTTCGAGCTTCGATCGATCGAGCAGTTGCATCGAGAGGTGCACGGCGGCACGGCTCGCGGTCGCGCGCATGCCCGCGGCACGCGCCTCGAAATACGCTTGCTGGAGCATCTCAGCGGTGCCTGGTTCGTCGAACATCCACATCATCAGGCCGCGCGCGAGATCGAGCTTCGCGCGCGCTCCAGGATCGAGGACCGTCCGGTGCTCGAGGTCGTGCAACACGCGCTGTGCACGCGCGAGCTGACCGGTGACCTCGAGTGCGTTGTGGAATTGCAGCTCGGTGTCGAAGGTTGACATCGCGAGCGCGAGTGCTGGATGTTGTGGCGGAGGCGTATCCGCCTCGACGTAGCTCGGATCGGTGCAGGCTTCGGGGCGCGGTAGCTCGCCGAGCACCTTGTCGAGCTTGCTGATCACCTTCGGTCCGAACGCCGCGAGCATCGCCGAGAGCCCGTGCTCCGCGCGGGACAAGCACAACATGCCGCGATCGTGCAGCGAGCTCGACCAGCCGGCATGGCAGACATCCTTGTAGGAAGCTGCCCACCGCATCGACCATGCGGTCGTGCGCTCGAGCGCTGACCGCACGGCCGCGCGATCCCAGCTGGTGATCGGCGCGAGATAGGTCTGGAAGTGTTCCACGCGCGTGGAATTCCACTCTCGCGCGATGCGCGTCGCGCCGTCGCCACACGCATCGCTCACCTCGGTCTGACCGTGCAGCGCGAAGCCACCGACGAGGATCACCGCGAAGGCAGGCACCGCGATCAGGGCTTGCCGCTTGCGCCGCGCCGGATCGCGCCGGAGCTCCGCGAGTAGCGCGACAAGCGACGGCCAGCGCATCCCGCAATCGGCTGCGAGCCCGCGCCGGAGCGTCGCCTCGACGTGACGCGGCATCCGCTTGGTATCGTCCGGCGGGGGCACGCCTTTCTCGATCGCTTCCCGCAAGGCTTCGAGCGATTCACCGCGAAACGGCCGCTGCCCGGCGAGCGCCTCCCACAGCGAGGCGCAGAACGCGAACTGATCGCTGCGTGCGTCGACGGTCCCGCCGCCGTGCTGCTCCGGTGGCATGTAGGCGGGCGTGCCGACGGTCGCCGGTTCATCGGGACCACGTTCGCCATGTGCGAGGCCGAAATCGGCGACCCGCGCGCGCCCATCGGTGCCGACGAGGATGTTGTCGGGCTTGAAGTCGCGATGGACGATGCCCGCCGCATGCGCCGCCGCGAGGCCTTCGCCGACCGCGAGATACAGCGCGAGCACGTCGTGGACGCTGCGGGGTATGGTTGCCCACTCGCGGGCAGTGGTCCCAGCGACGTACTCCATCGCGACGTAGATCCGGCCGCCGAGCTCGCCGACCTGATAGATGCCGACCACGTTCGGATGCGAGATCCGCGCGAGTGTGACCGCCTCGCGCGAGGCATATGCCAGCGCCTTGGGCGAGCTCTCCTTGGTCACCTTGATCGCGATGTCGCGCTCGAGCCGCCGGTCGCGAGCCAGATAGACCAGGCCCATCGTGCCACTTCCGAGCACCCGCTCGATCTCGTACTGCTCGTCGATCACGGTGCCTCGCACCAGCACCTCGTCGGGCGTCGAGGCGATCGCGCGGAGCGCCGGGCCCAGCGACCCCAGCGACCCCAGCGACCCCAGCGTGCTCAGATCGTCCACGTGTAGGTCATACCAAAAATAGCTGGTCACGACCGCAGGGGACGCACCTCTCGCGATGACGTCGACACGCGCGGTGGCTCGTGCGATCGCGGCCGGGCGGGCAGGCGTGCGCAGAGCGATGTGGTCCTAGCTCCGCTCAGGCATCGCGATGCGGTCGCGCAGGAATTGCTCGCGGCCTAGCCGAGCCGCAGCGGGCCGCAAATCGGTGGCGGGTCTACGATCTCGCGCACGGTGGCGTGACTCGCTGGCATGCGGTGCGAGGGTCCCCACACGGTGACCTCGCGCAAGGCCGGCAACGATGCGAGCAAGCGCTCGATTCTTTTGACGGCGGCTTCACTCCTCAACGAGGGCAGATGGACCACCGCGAGCCGCGGATGCTTCGCGAACTTCATCGCGAAGTCGGACATCTTGATCGCGCCGCCGAGCGCGCGTGGTTCGCGGTGTCCGCGCTCGTTGCGAGACAGGTCGAGCTCGACCAGCGCGGGCAGGCTCGCGAACATCCGGCTGATGACGTCGATCGGCGGATCGGAGTGCTGACTCGCGAACTGGCAGTGAAATGCGAAATCGATCGACGCGAGTTGGGGCCAGGTCTTCGTCGGATCAGCGAGCGACGCGAGCGCGTCGTAGCCCGTGACACGCAGCGCGCGCACGTTCGGATGCGAGGCGTTGCCGAGGATCCTTCGACCTTCAAGCTCGAGCGTGGCGAGCGCCGGCAAGCGCGTGAAGAGCTTCTTGGTCTCTTCGTTGCCGAGCGTGAGGCCGTCGAGCTCGCTCCATTGGCGGATCACGAGCTTTGTCAACCACGGTCGTGCTTGCGCGGCGAGCTGATCGAGCGCGGCACGATTCTCCTCGCAGGTGCCGGCGAGCGCGACCGAGCGCACGAACTGGCTCCCGGGCCCGTGCAACACGATCGCGAGCTGGCTCTCGGGGCCCGCACCGGTCGCGTCGGCATCGACGAAGCCGTAGCGCACGATGCCGGGTAAAACGCGCTCGCCGAACCACTGTTCGATCAGCTCGGCGCGGCGCTCGATCAGCTCGGCGTTCGCGTCGACCTCGTCGAGCCGCAGGTCGATCGCGACGAGCTCACCGCGCGGATCACCAATCGCTTGAAGATGATCGGCGTACACCGCGATCGCCTCGCGATCCCATGCGGCGCGAACGGCTGCTTCGAGGTCGCTCACTTCTTTGGATAGACCACGCGAACGGCGGCGATCACCGAGGCACGCTGCGCTGGATCGAGTCCGAAACAATCCACGAGGATGTCGCCGATCTGGTCATCGGAGCCCGACTCGACCGCGCTGCGCAGGCCCATCGCCTTGGGCATGAACGCCGGATCTCTGATTTGGGCCTGGAAGAACGTGGTCGCGGTCTCGGCCTGATCAGCCGGCAAGCCGAGCAGCTGCTCGAGCATGCCGATCGCTGCGGGCAGCTGGTTTTGCATCACCGACATCGCGTACTCGCGAAACGTAACCATTCGCCGAGCTTAGCGGAAGGTGGCGTTCGCGGCGTGGCTCGGGCAGACTCCGCGGGTGGATCCTGAGCAACTGACCACCGAGCTCGAAGCCGAGCTGATGCGCGAGCTCGGTCGATGTTTCGACCGGATCAACTGGGAGCACTTCCGCGAGAAGCTCAAGAAGCCCGTGCTCGTGCTCTCGGAATCGACGCACCTGCTCGGCCAATGGCTACGCACCACGCGCACGCTGGAGCTGCAGCGCACCCTGGTGCTCGGGCGCCCGTGGCCCGACGTGATGGCGGTGCTCGAGCACGAGATGGCGCACCAGTTCGTGGACGAAGTGATGCACGTGCGCGACGAGACCGCGCACGGCGAGACCTTCCGCAAGGTATGTGCGGATCGCGGCATCGATGCGCGCGCGAACGGAGCGCCGGTGCCGCGTGAGGATATTCCGGGCGAGAAGTCGCTCGAGCGGATTCGCAAGTTGCTCGCGCTCGCCGGCAGCGCGAATCAACACGAAGCCGAAGCCGCGATGAAGAAGGCGCACGAGTTGATGCTCCGCCACAACATCGAGCAACTGCCAGTGACGCACGAGTTCGAGGTCCGCCACCTCGGCGAGCCGCGTCGGCGATCGAAAACGATCGAGGCCGAGGTCGTGGGCTTGCTCTCGGAGTTGTTCTTCGTCGAGGTCATCGCGATCCCGGTGTACCTGCCGAAGACCGCGACGCGCGGCCGGGTCTACGAGGTCACGGGCACGTTCGCGAACGTCGAGATGGCGAGCCACGTCCACGCGTTCTTGCTCGCGACCGCGGAGAGGCTGTGGCAAGTGAATCGCAACGATGCGCGCGTGCGTAGTGGTCGTGATTGGATCTCGTATCAGACGGGCGTGATCCGAGGCTTTCGCGACAAGCTGCTCGCCGAGCGCGTCGAATTGCGCGGCGTCGGCCTCGTGTGGGTCGGCGACAAGCGGCTCGAAGAGTTTTATCGCCGTCGCAATCCGCGGATCATCACGCGTCGCCGCACGCTGCGCGTCGGTGGTGCACATCACGCCGGGCGCGAAGCTGGTCGCACGGTCGTGTTGCACAAGCCGGTCGCGAATGGCAGCTCCGGCGGCGGGCCGAAGCTGTTGCGCGGTTAAGGCTTCGGGCGCAGCGCGAGGATTTCGAGCAGCGCGTAATCCTGGATCTGCGATGCCGTCGCATTCACGGACGTTGTCGCGCCCGTGCCGGGATCGAGGCGGTCGATGCCCGTGCCCGAGCGGGTCGTCGCATCGTTCACGTCGACCCGCTCGGTCATCCCGGTCGGGGGCGTCCACGTGGTTGGCGTCGCGGAGTTGTGGCCGGAGACGATGCCGACCAGCATCGAGTTCGCCACGTTAGGGGCGACGCTCGGAAACGCGTACACCGTCGTATTCGTCTCGATGACGACGCCAGCTTCATCGATGATCGGATTGGTCGTATCGACGTTCGCGTAGCACGCGATCCAGGCGACACCCTCGACGCTCGTCGTGAACGCCCAGCTGTGCTGCGCGGGTTCGATCCCACCGGCCACGTGGACGTACACCGCGAGCGTGCTGCCTAGCAGGTGATCGAGCCGGCGCACGAGTGCCCATCCGGCCGGGGCCGTGATCGTGGGCAAGGCCGCAGCGCCGGAATTACCGACCGCGACCGCCGCGATCATCACACCGCCGGTCGGGCACGCGGGGTGCGGGATGACGATCGCCATGGCGGGCATCGCTGCAGGCACCGCCGCATCTCTCTCGCTCTTAAACAGGATCATGGGCGGCGGTGCCGCATCGCTCGGTGCGTCGATCGCGGCGTCCGGCTGGTTGCCCTCCACCCTGGCATCGAGCTGCACCGCGCCATCGCTCTGCGCGCCGTTTGCGACGCAGCGATCGCTGACGCAGGTTTGACCGCTCGGGCATTCACCCTCGGTCGTGCACGGCACGTCGAACTGAAGCGTCGGGTGATAGCACCCGACCGCAAACAGTACGACGAGCCAGCGACCTCCCATTCTCTGGAGTGTACGACGTCCGCGCGGGTGGAACGCGATGATTTGCATCGCGGTGCCAACGTGCCGGACCGTATCGATCGCCGCCTGGCTCACGTGGTGGAACGTGTAGATGGGCTCACGAGCCCGTATCCCGACATTTACTCACACCGCGTGGATGTGCATGACGCCGCTCCATCGAGCGCACCACTCGGATGCGGACCTCGACGATCAAGATCGAGGAGCACCTGCAGCTGTAACGAGTCACAGCTGCCGAACCGCTGGATCGCTCAGCGACGCATCCATATTCGCGAAGACGGCGACAGCTGTACTGCGGCCGGTCAGTGCGTCGGAATGCTGGCTTCGATCTTTGTCGCACACGCATCGACCTTCGTATAGAACGAGTCCGCGAGGGACTGAAAACCGTTCGGTGCCGTGGTCACGAGGGCGGTGAACCGGTCGATGCCGGTCATCTTGCAGGAGCGCCAGAAGCTCGCCTCGGGCACGCCCTCGAACGCAGGTCGCGTGACCAACGTCGTCAGCGTGCAAGTGCCGGCGCCGTAGTGGCAGACAAGCTTCTTGAACGACCAGCCGAAATCACCTTCGCACCACGAGTCGCCGCAGGCATCGTCGATCAGTTGGAGCACGAGCTTCGACTTCGCCGTGGTCAGGCTGTTGGACGAATCGGCCTTGGCATCGTCGACTGCTCCGGAATCGTCGACCGTGACGTCCTCGGCGGGCGTCGTCTGACAGGCAGGAGCGGCGAGCGCCGTAAAGAAAGAGACAGCGACGAGTCTACGCATGACATGCGCCCTGGCAAGCCTCGGGCCACGCGCTCGACATCGCAACCTACTGAACTTTCGCCGAGCCAACCATCGGGCTGGTGGTGGATCGAGTTGCCAGGAAACCTGATCATCCACATGCAAGCGCGGCGATTCATCACGCACTCGTTGCGGCAACGAACCTCGGCCGGGTGATCGGGATGGCCGGATCGCCGACCGCGATTCTCAGTGCGCTGCGATCTTGCTCGCGTCGAGCAACAGGCGAGATCCTTCGCGGTCGTGCTCGTGCTGTCCTGACTACAGCGACCGCGCCGTACGCGAGACCCGTGGGCTGCGACCTCGAAGAGGCCGGCGACGGCGCAGGGCCAGACGGTCGATCTTCATTCGCGTCGTTCGTGCCGGTCGGACTCGGTCGTCAGGTAGTGACCTTCGCAGGTGAGCTGGTGACGTTTGGTTTGCGTTAGCGTCGCAACCTTGGTCTTCATGGAGGACGAGATCATGATCTCTCTTTTCGGCGTAGAGCTCGAGCGTCTTTGCGGTGTCCTTCGTGACGTGGTCGCCATTTGGGACGCTACTGGCACAAGTTCTTTCGCTTCTCGACGAAGAAAAAGGCGAACGCTGCTGCGGGGTAAGTTCGCCGGTCAGTGCTCGCTCATGCGATCACCAAGATCTTTGAAGCTCGTTTCGCGGGTCGCCAGTCAGAGCTTGGGCGCAGCGGCATTTTGATGCTGCGCGCTCGCATCCGATTCGACTTGGCGGGCGTCCTCGGCATGGTCGAATTCGCGGTCGATCACGCGTAGCGAGCAGTGTGCCCAATCGCAATCCGCTTCCATGTCGGTGTTGTCGAGGTGCCACTTCATTGCATTTGGTGGATTCTTGTCTCGTGCCTCACCGTACTTCGCGCGAAGTGCGGTGTAGAGCTTCGAATCCTCGCGCAGGTCGTCGTAGCCGAGCATGTATCTGATCTCGTAGATCTTGGACGGCTTGGATTGAGTTCCCGTGAGCGCCACGTTCTCGAGCGGCTTCTTCACTTCGCTCCTGGGTCGCTCGTTCCGGTTATTCACCATCGGCGTTTGTTGGAGAACGCCGTCGAGATAGGTTGCGGCGCTCGACTGGTCGTAAAAGCAGCCGAGCGGTGGCTCTTCGCCGTACCGGAGCTCGTGGATTCCCGTCGGCTTTCCGGCACATCGCGTGTCGAGGAATTTCACACAGTGACTGTCAGCGTTAGGGTCTAGCGGCGTGCACGTATAGCCTTCATGCTTGATCGGCATCCCGATCTCGATGTCCATGACTGCGAATTTGTTGTGCGCTGTCCCCGAGCCCGCAGTGCCACCACCGCCACCACCGCCACCGCCACCGCCGCCCCCGGCGGAGGCGGCGCCCCCTGATGAGCTCCCTGGAGTCTTGCCATTCACGCTCAGTAGGCTGCACGCCGCAAGCGACAATGCGGCCAGGCCGTAAACGGTGAGCGATACCTTCATCTGTTGCATATTAGCGTAGTCGTAACGTAGCCCGGGATCTGAACAAACTTTCTCGATCGGCCTCGAGCATCGGCGCTTGCGCCTTGGGCTCTAGGAGGCGACAACGGCCAAGCGCGCCCGTTACGGGTTTTTATCGCGGCCGACCGGTTCGACTCGAATACATCCCGTAACCGGCGGACTGGAGGTCTCACTCATCGCGCCGCTGCGAGTGTGTAGTGACGCGCGGAAGCCGGACGGTGAACGTCGTCGTAGCCTGCGGTCGAGACTCGACCTCGATCGTGCCGCCGTGCGCAGCAATCACCTCGCGTGCGATATAGAGCCCGAGGCCCATGCTTCCGCCACGAACGGCAGCGTTCGTTCCGCGCTGGTACGGCTCGAACAGCCGCTTCATCTCGTCCATTGCGATGCCCGGCCCTTCGTTCGCGACCGTCAGCACTGCGTTTGAGCCCGAGATGAGGGACTCGACGACAATTGGCGTGTTCGGCTTGCTGTGTTGTAACGCGTTGCCCACGAGGTTCGAAATCACTTGAGCGATCCGGTCGGCGTCCCAACTGCCGGTTTCATCGCCAATGTGTCCAACGCGAATCACGCGGTTAGGTGCAGCTGCTTGGCATTCATCGACGATCTGCTCGACGATTTCGCGGAGGTTTGTTGGCTTTGGATTGATCGGAATCGTCGAGCCGATGCGCGCCTTGGCGAAGTCGAGTAAGTCGCTCACGAGTCGCGACGCGCGGTCCGCCGAGCGGGTGACCCGCTCTACAATACGTCGTGCCGGTGGACTGAGGTCGCAGTCGGCGAGTGCTTCCAGTCCCAACCCGATCGCGCTGAATGGGTTCCGGAGGTCATGACTCACGATGCCGATCAGGCGTTGCTCGTACTGCGCGCGCTCTGTCAGGTCGGCGAGTGCTGTTTTGGCGTCATGGATGTCTGTATTGGTGCCAATCCACTTGGCAACCACGCCTTCCGCATCGCGCTCGGGATTTGCGCGACTGAGATGCCAGCGATACAGCCCGTCTGAGTTACGAAGTCGGAACTCCACTTCGTAGGGTTCGCCATTCGTTACAGCGTGGGTCCACCGCGCGACGACGGCCGCGACGTCATTCGGATGCAACACCGCAAGCCATCCATCGCCGAGGATCTCCTCTGCGGTGCGACGAAAATAGTCGACGACGCGCCTGCTCACGAAATCGAGCTTGCCATCAGGCGTCGCGGTCCAGACCTGGTTCGGGACGACCTCGATCAAAAACTGCCGGCGCGCTTCGCACGCTGTCAGCCTCTGCGCGATGCCGCGCGCTCACATCCTGACCCTGGACGAAGATTCCGACGACCACGCCGCTCTGGTCTCGGCTCGGTTGGTAGATAAAATCTACGAACGATTGCTCGAGCACGGCACCCGGAATGCGTTGAAGTTGGATGGGAACGTCGCTGCCAACGAACGCGGTCCCAGACGCGAATACGCCATCCAGAAGATCGAGGAAACCTTGCGCGATGACCTCCGGCAACGCGTCCCGGACGCGCATCCCGATGATGTCGCGGTGACCCACGAGCTGCATGTATGCGTCATTTACGATCTCGAAAACGTGCTCGGGCCCGCGAAGAAAGCACATGAACCCGGGCGCCTGCGCGAACATTTGTCGCAAGTTGCGAAGCTGCAGGTCCTGGGCTGCAGCCGGGGTCTGCACGCGAGGCGCGGGCGTCACCACCGTGTGATCGATCCGGTCTGCAGTCGCCGTGCTGTTCGCAAGCCGGGTGATGTCGGTGATCTCTTGAATGATGAACTCGACGTTGCCGTCGTTACCGAGAACGGGCGTGTGTCTCGTGAGCCACGTGCGTTCCTCGGCCGGCCCATCATGACCTCGAGCGACCAGGTATGGGGTCGCGGCAAGCTCGTCGACCTGCTTGGTTTCGAAAACGCGCTCGAACGACGCGTTGATCGTCAGGAAGTTGGCCGGCCGGTCGGGGAATGCATCGAACACGTGACGACCGAGTAGTTGTTCAAGCTTCGAGCAAGTAATCGACAGGTACGCCGGGTTTGCAGCGACATATCGAAGCTGGCGATCGAGCACCATGAACGCATTCGGTAGCCGTTCGAAGATCGTGGCGAAGTCGAGCGGCGTATTCATTCGACCTTGCACTGGACCGTACCACGCGGTCGTGTTCAGACAGCTTGTAGGGCGTAGCGCTGGTGATTCTCTTAGAGAAGACGACGCGTCGTCTTCGTCCGCGCGGGCCAAGCTGTCAGCATCTCGTGCAGTGCCGCGACGTCTGCCGGTTGCTCGAGGCAGATATCGACTGTCATGATCAAACCTGGATCCTGCGGTCCCGAACTGATCGCCACGACGAGCACCGACTGGCACCACCGTACCGCATCGACGAACGTAGCCGGGTTTTCCATGAGCGCCGGATCGACCAGGATGACGGACGGCTGCCAAGCGGCTGCGGTTCTCGGCGCTTCGGAGCAAGTCGCGAAACTCAGTTCGTATCCGACAGCAGTCAGGGATGACAGAACTGATTGGCCTGGGTCGCCGACGACCAACACACGTTTCCGTGATGCCATCGTGGGAGCACCATACGAACATTAAGAACACTAGCAAGCAGCGAGGCTTCTCGAAGACCACTTAGTTAGTCGTCAGGCGCGTTGTCTCTTCGGCGCAATGCGCCTCATCCTATTTCGGTTCGGGACTGCTGGGCGGGTCACGGATTTCTAATGAGGCTTTATCAGGCGACGAAGCAATCGTCATCCCTGTAACGCTTGCACCTCCCCGAATATCGACTCCTCGAGTCGGTGTGAACAGAGAGCAGTTGCGCGAGCGTGTCGCTCTTCATTGTCGACCCGCGGTCCGCCGCGCGATGGTGCCGGGCCTAAAATTAAATCGCAGGATCGAAACGCGCGAGTGGACCGAGCGGATCCGTCGCGACAAACAGCGAGCCGTGCCACAGCGTGGGTACGCTGGACAGAGCAGCACCGAGCTCGAGGCGTTGCAGGATCTCGCCGGTCGTTGCCCGCAACGCGCACACCGACGTGGCGCCGCACCCGATCCACGCAATGCCATCTCGCGTCGCAACCGCACTGCCGATCATGTCCTTGAACTCGGTGCGGATCTGCCATGTCGGTGCTCCGGTCGCCGCCGAAACCCCGTTCAGCGAACCATCGTCGGTGCCGACGATCAGGATGCCGTCGATGTTTGTCGGGCTCGACCGCGAGCGACCCGGCAGGGCTGTGTGCCACAGCTCGCGACCATCGGCGACGCGCACCGCGTATAGAGTACCCACGATCGAGGTGAAGTACGCAACACCATCGAGCGCGCAGGCGGTGTCCTTCACCGCGCCGCGTGTCGGCACGCGCCAGCGCTCGATCCCGCTCGCGAGATCGAGCGCGCGAAAGAATGCGTTGTTCGAGCCGACGAGGACCACGCCTGCTCGCTCGTCGATCGTCGGCGACGAATGGGATTGTTCGCCGAGCCAGCTCGAGAGCCATACGACCTCGCCGGTCGAGCGGCGCACGCGTGCGACGAAGCCATCAGCTGGCGAGAAGGTCTCGACCGCGACGTACACCGAATCGCCAACGATCACCGGCGACGAGCCGATCGTATCGCCCAGCCGCAGCGCCCACGCGAGCTCTCCGTCGCGCTTGCGCAGCGCGTACAAGGTGCCATTGTACGCGCCGACATACGCGATGTTAGTATCGAGCGCTGCGGTGCTGTGAATCCCGCGCGCAGCGGAGCCAGCCTTGAGCTTCCAGCGCAGCGCGCCGGCAAGATCGAATGCATAGAACCACGACGAGTCGGCGCCGACATAGACGCCGCTCGCATCGACGGCCGGACTCGCCTTGCTAGCATCGTGAATGCCTACGTTGAGCGGCTGCACGCTCCACGCGGGCGTGGTTGCGAGCATGTGGAAGGGCTCGTCGCTACGATTCGTGCGCACAGCATCGAGGCGATACTCGAACGTGACGGGCGCCGTCCCGTCGACCTCCGCGAGGCCACGTGTCGGTGCGTGGGCAAGCGGATGAGTTGGGCGGCCATGATAATCGACCGCGCCGGCGCTGGTGAATAGCCGCGGGTAAGTAACGACGATCGCCACGCAGACGCAGCATGCGTACAGCGCGAACGTGATGTGAAGGCGTCGCACGGAGCTACTTCTGCGCCATTCGTGAGCGCCAATCCAAGCATTTCCACAAACGGTAAAATCTATTCGTTGATGAAATGGGCGGCCAACTCTATGAGCCATCCACCCATGAGAACCGCACTGCTCGCCAGTCTGATCGTGTTCACCAGTTGCACCACTGCACCGAACCTCGAGGACGACGTCACCGTCAGCCTCGACAACAAGGCCGACGGCACGACCAAGAAGGGTGATGTCATCAAGACCTATGCCGCAGCGCGTGTAAAAGCAGCAACCACGCTTACCAACCCAGTTGCGTTCTCGCTGGACGGTGCGCGCCAGACGCCCGCGAGCAAGATGCAATGGAGCTGGCGGTTCATCGACGGCCATCGCTTCGCCGATGTTGGCGTGACCACGACGGCGCCCGCGATCCTCAAGACCGGTTCCCAGGCGGGTGGTCTGGCGAAGGGATTCGATCCGTCCGACGTGGCGATCGGCGGCTCGAGCGCGACGACCAAGGGCAACGCGGCGCTGGGGCAAAAGATCACGCGCTTGCAACTCAGGATGCGCAAGCAGCAACACGTCCGCTGGGTCGTCGAGGATCAGACCATGGACGACGCGTCGATCGACGCGTTAACCGGCGATGCGGTCGTTGGCGATGGCAATGGCGACGGTATCGCCGGTGACTCTGGCGACGGCAATGGTGGCGATGGCGGCGACGGTGGCAATGGAGGTGGCGATGGCGGCGGTGACGGCGGCGGTGACGGTGGTGGTGGTGGTGGTGGTGGTGGTGACGGCGGTGGCGGCGGCGGCGGCGACTGATGATCGCGTGGTGGCAGCGGCGCGTCGACCATGTCCGTGGCTCGACGGCGCTGCGCTGGTATGGCGCGTGCCTCGCCGCTATCCACCTCCTCACGTTCGTTTACTGGGACCTCGGCGGTTTCGCCGCCCGCATCCTCGGCGATCGCTCGCCGGTGTGCTGGCCGTTCTTCGAAGATTGCTCGAGCGCGCACGTGCTCTCGAAGCACGGCGTCGAGACCGCGTTGTGGCTGTACGGCATCGGCGCGTCCGCGACGATCCTCGCGTTCACCCGCCGGCGGTACGTCGGGGTCGCGCTCGTGCTGTTGACGGCGGTGAACCTCGCGAAGGGCGCGCTGTTCATTCTCGATTATCGGTTCATGGGCAACTACCACTACATGCCGTTCATCATCACGGCGCTGTATCTGATGTGGCCGCGGCCCGAGCAAACGATCGGCTTCGTGCTCGTCGCGTTTTATGTCTCCGCAGGCGCGCTCAAGCTCGATAAGGAGTGGCTCTCGGGCGCCGCCCTGATCGCGCCGACGTGGCTATCGGGCAAGCTCCTCGAGCTCGCGTGCGCGTATGTCGTGATCCTCGAGCTCGTACTCGTATTCGGTCTGCTATCACGGCATCGCTGGGTGCGCTGGGTCACGGTCGGCCAGCTCGCTATCTTTCACGCGTACTCGTGGCACGTGGTCGGGTTTTTTTATCCGTGCGTGATGGGTCTACTGCTCGCGTGGTATCCGCTGCGCTGGCTCGAGGTGCCCGAGGAGGACGGGCTCGGCGGCCGGCTCGCGAACGGGCGCGCCGGTGCGGCCACGTACGCCATCCTCGCGCTCTATGCCGCGGCGCAGCTGGCACCAACGCTGTTCTCAGGCGACTCCGCGATCACGGGCGAGGGTCGCATCTTCGCGCTCAACATGATGGACGCGAAGGTCGAGTGCGATCACTTCCAGCTAGTGCGGACGACCGTCGGCGACCACGTGGTGATCGAAGAGACGACCGAGCGGCGCACCGACGTCGGGGTCCGCATCAAGTGCGACCCGATTCGCTTCTGGAACATCGCGCGGACGGCATGCCGCGAACATGCCGCGCTCGGCGATGACGCGCGCATCGATGCGTACCTCGACGCTCGTCGCACGACAGATCCGGCGTATCGCTCGGTGTTCGCCGTCGAGGATATCTGTAACGCCGCGCCGCACTTCGACATCTGGCGACACAACAGCTGGCTCGAGCCGCGGTCGCCACCGGTTGCTGTACGGCTGCAATGAGATCGCTGGCGCTCGTGTGCCATCGAAGTTGCCGAGCTCGGTTACATCCCCCGCTGGCTGAACATCCGACGTGACCTCGCCCCGAGCAACTCGATGGCCCATTTTCGGCCGACGATCGGAAACCGTCTGATGCGGTTGGCTCCGACGCAGCTAGCGCCCCTCGTCGCTGCACACGCGCAACTTCATGTAATAGTGCCGCACTCGATGCCGATGGAGCAGGCTGTTTCGTTCACGTGCGGGTGTGGGGGCGTCAACAACGTCACGATCGAGCGAAGTTGGCGCGCCGACGAGCAAGAGACGGTGGTGAGGTTGTTGAGCGACGACTTCCACTGGTTCAAGTGCACGGCGTGCGGCAAGGAGCGCAACCTCGATGTCGACATGATGGCGATGAGCCACCACGGCAACTGGATCGTCCAGGTCGTGACGCAAGACCAAGACGTCGACACGGCGATCGCGCTGGCGAAGCAGCACATGCCGACGGCACGGTCACGGATCGTCGCGAACCGTTGCCAGCTGCGCGAGAAGGTCAGCCTGCTCTTCGGCAAGGTCGACGACGTCGCGTACCAGATCTGGATGTTCCAGCAGCGGTTGAAGCTCGGGCTCCAGCCGCACGAGCACCTGCAGTTCGTGACGATCGAGCTCGGCACGAAGATCGTGCTCGATCACATCGACGTCCAGAAGCGCACGCACGGCCCGAGCATCGATCTACCGCTCGTCGAGCTCCAGGACATCGCGATGCGGTTTCAGACCACGCGCTATCAGCACCAGCCGTTCGTCGACCCGGGCCTCGCGCGGACACTCGTGGAAGCGGTCACGCTGAAGAAGACGATCAATGCACGCGGCACGCTCGCCGACGGCACGGCGTTCATCACCGATGGCAGCATCCTCGTTCGCGAGGATCTCGTGCTGCGCGACTGGTTTCAGTTCGCGCCCGAGCTGCGCGAGCTGTCGACGCAACAACTCGAGACCGCGATCGGTGCGACATCGACGACGTTCACGGCGCTCGATCAGCTCGTGCGATCGAAGATCTATGACAACACCTACCGCACGATCGATCAGGTTGGCATCGCGCAGCCGTACGTCGAGCTCCTGCGCTCGATGCCAGGGCCGCTTCGCATGGGCACGACCGGCCAGTGTGGCCAGATCCGGGTCACGAATCCGAACGGCATGCTCGTCGCGGTCGTGATGCCACTCGCACTCTTACCGGAGAGTGACGATCATATCGCGGCGCCCGTGCCCGGTGCGAAGCGCGCGACGATCGTCTCCTTCGGTGCGGACCAGATCACGGCGAAGAATCTGTTCGGTACGATCGTGTTTGCCCCCGCCGCACTGCGCGGTATCACGCCCACGGTGGGTGGGCTCGTCGATTGCGATGCCGACGCCGGCGTTGCGAGCTGCGTGTGGCCCGCAGGGCTGGCCCGTCCCTAGCTCAGTCGTCCTCGTCGTCCTCGTCGTCCTCGTCGTCCTGGTCGTCCTGGTCGTCCTGGTCGTGATCGTCGTGATCGTCTATCGGCTCAGATGTTTCCCGCAGCTCGGGAATGGTGCCGCGCACGAGCTGAAACCACTGCGGCTCGTTTTCATGGTGCGCGATCGAGCCAATCAGTTTGGCCCAGAGCTTCGCGTGGCGCTTCGTCGCCCCGCGTAGGTCCAGCAACAGCGGCAAGCAGCGACGCAGCGCGTGCAGCGTTGGCGGTGCCGCGAGCCGCACGATGTTCGCGACCAGCTTCGCGATCGTCGTGCGATCCGAGGTCGACGGATCGGCGGCGAGCGCGATCAGCGCGGGCAGCACGTACGCGGCGTCCTCCGCGAGCCTCTTGCGCTTGATCAGGTGGCCCCGCCACGCCTCGACGGCAGCGCGGCGCTCGTCAAACTTCGCCGAGCGCGCTTGCGCGAGCAGGGTGTACGCGTTGTCCAGCGGCTTGCCATCGATGCCGATTCGCGTCGCGAGCTCGACCGCGTGCGCATACGCGACCACGCCCTCGAAGGTCGCTGCCGAGGGCGCCGCACCGAGCTCGAGCGCGAGCGCGAACGCGGGCCACGTGACCGTGACAGGTGCGGCCTGGTAGAGATCATAGCGCGCAACTGGCACCTGGAACGCGCGATGCTCTGGCGGTGGCTCGAACGCGAGCACCGTCGTGTGATCCGCGAGTTCGACGCGATTCCAACCATTCGGGGGCCACATCCGATCGACCGCCTGCACCGGCTCGGCCTCGGTGCGTACATCCAGCGAGCCCGTCGCCGTCACGACCGTGTCGGCGAGCCACTTGCCGCGCGTCGCCGGAATCGTGCGGGCCTGATCGCGAATCGCGAGGATCGTCTCGATCGACCATTGCGCGGTCTCGAACACGAGCGCGCGCTTGAGATCTTCGATCGCCACGACGAGCAGGGCAGGTGCGCGCACGAACACGACGAACCCGGGCTCGATGTAGAGCGGCGGCATCTTCAGGAGACCCTGCGTACCACCGGTCACGCGATCCTCGAGATCGAGTGGCACGGGCACCGCGAGCGAACGTCGCTCGTCGATTCGGCGATCGAGCATGTGGATCTGATCGGCCGTACACGTCACGACGCAGTCGTCCGTGCCCGCGCGAATCGCCGACGCCAAGCGCAGATCCGGCAGCGTCGTCACGCGATCGTTCCACAGCGTGTAGTACCGGTTCGGCGCGTAGTGCTCGCCCAGCTCGCAACCGCTAGCGTCGACGAGGCGCGTCTTCACGAGTGCGAGCGGTGCCGAGGAAACGGTCGCGGACTCCGGCGTGATGTGCTCGCCGGTCTCGAGGTTCAGGCCGTACACCCGGCCCTCGGTCTCGATCCGGATCGTGCCGCGCTGCGCAGCCGATACCGTTGCGTGAACGGGAAACCCTACGACGAGCTCCTTCGCCGGTATCGTCTCCACGCTTCGAGTTTACACGGTCGGTTAGCCTGGTACTCGAGCACGAGTCGAATACCAGGCGCGCGCAGCTCCTCGAGCTCGTTCGTTCTCATTGTCGGAGTCGCGCTCCGAGCTCGCAGCCGCATGTCGCGGCAGTACTGCCCGTGTACCTGACTTCGCTCGTCGTTGATGGAACCCGCACAGGCGTTCCCGACACGTTGCTCCTTGTCCTCAATCGGAAGCATGAATCGAAATTCGCGAGCCTGTTCGATGTGCTCTCTGAAGATCAGCGCGCCGCGGTCGTCGCATCTCTCGATACGTTCGCAGCACGCCAGGAAGGGTCACTCGCCGATGCTGCGCGGGTTACCAGCGCTCGATGGAAAGAACACATTTCGAAGAAGGCGGGCGTATGAAGGGAATCGCAATCGCGTGGACATTCTGTACGGTGGCCGCATGCGACAGCGGAACCTGTCAACGAGCTTGAGACACCGGTGGGCAGAGTTTAGAAAGCTGATCCGCTCTGGTCAGACTGATCCGCGATCGGAGCGAGCGGCTTGGTGATCCAAACCGCCGTCGGTAGCTCGCGAGCCCAAAGGGGCTGCCGCTCTCGATGCGTCTCCTGCACGAGGCACACAAGCGCCTGCTGCGAGGGGTGCGCGGTGCCAACAAACGACCGGGTGAAGTTCGGCGTAGCCAAAACTGGATCGGAGGCACGCGACCCGGCAACGCCGCGTATGTGCCGCCGCCGCCCGAGGACCTGCTCGCGCTGCTCGGCGATCTCGAGAAGTACCTGCATGCCAACGATCAGCTACCCGCGCTCGTGAGGATCGGGCTGGCGCACGTACGGTTCGAGACGATCCCCCCGTACCTCGACGGAAACGGGCGCATCGGACGCCTGCTCGTGACGCTCCTGCTCGAGCACTGGAAGCAACTTTCCGCGCCGCTCCTCTATCTGAGCCTCTACTTCAAGCGCCATCGCGCCGAGTACTACCGGCTCCTCACCGAGGTCCGCGAGCACGGCGAATGGGAGGCGTGGACGGATTTCTTTCTCGAAGGCGTCGCGACAATCGCGGACGAAGGCGTCGCGACCGCACGTGACCTGTTCGCGCTCGCCAACGCCGATCGGCAACGCGTGCTCGCGGCCTCGGGTGCATCCGTGATCGCGGTGCGGCTGCTCGACGAGCTGCCGACGCGTCCGGTAATAGCCATCCCGGGCATCGTGAAGCTGCTCGAGACCACCAAGCCCACCGCAGAAAAGGCGGTGCAGATCCTGGAGAAGGTCGGCGTGCTCGTCGAGACCAGCGGCAGGCTGCGCGGTCGAACGTTCGCGTACAAGAAGTATCTCGACCGCCTTCGCACCGGCACCGAGCTGGAGCGATAGCGCCAGCACTTCTCGCCGAGCGTTGCGCTCCCTATGCGTCTTGCTTGCGACGTAACTTCGAGAACGTCAGCACCGTCATGCAATTGTCGCCAGCGGGGCTCAGCTCCTGAACTGCGCGCGCAGCTCGCTCACGGTCTCGCGGGTGTAGGCGATCAACGACGCCGTCGCTGGCGAGCCCGCGCCCTGGCAGGGTAGCGGTAGGCTCCGCGCATGGCGAATCGCTCGTATCTCTACGCGACCGACACGGTCCCCACGACAAACAAACCGAACCCTAGCTACGGGCTCGCCCAATACAATTCGGATGTCCCGCTCGTCTTCAAGCTGATCATGGCGGGCTCGCCGCGTCGCACACCTTCGGCGATCTGGGGTCAACCGATTGGCATCATCGCGGACCGCGAAGGTGCGCAAGAGCGCGTCGAAGCGTTCGCGAAGCTGCTCCTCGAAAAACATCCAAAGAGAAAGGATCTCGAGGCGCAGCTCGAGCAGATGCGCGCGGTCCTCGCGAAGACGCCGAAGACCAAGTATCTGCTGCTCGAGACCGGTGAGGTCGCAGATATGATGGGCGACGATCTCGTCGACACCGTCGATATGCTGATCGCGGAGATCCCGGTCGCGGTGAAGCTCGCCGCAGATCCGAAGAAGGTGGCGCTGCTGCGCAAGACGAAGTTCGAGGACCTCAACCTCGGCTACTGGACCGACGTCCTGTACTTCGATCTACCGAAGCCGAAGAAGATTAAGACAAATGCGAAGAAGTCCGCGGCCAAGAAGCCGGCAACGAAGAAGCCGGTTGCGAAGAAGCCTGCGCAGAAGAAGCCCGTCGTTGCGAAGAAGAAGAAGCCCGCGAAGCGGCGCTAGATGGACCCGGTGCGCGCAAAGATCCTCGCGCATCGCAAGGACGGTTCTCGAGCTACGCGAGCCAGGCATCGGCATGCTCGACGCTCAGATCTGCGCATATCGTCGTCGATCCTCGCCGGAGCCGAGCAGAACCGGCGCCGCGTGTCAGGACAGGGCTATGGCGAACCCTTACCACCACCCAGCAGATCGCGTTCACGGTCCCGGCCGGACCTGCGCGCGGCTTCTACGCCGGTCAATCGCTCGCCCCGAAGCTCACCGCCGACGGGATCGGTGCCGGATGGTTGCCGATAGCCAGCGCGACCGTGAAGCTCGACCCGTTCAAGCCGACGAAGGGACCGTCACTGCACGAGCTGGTGGATGATCGTGCTGACGAGCGTGCTGACCTTGGTGGCGTCGATGGCGGAGGCGTGAAATGCGAACGACACGTGCGCGGCGTTGGCCCCGACGCTGTGCAGGCATTCGACGGTGACCTTCACTTGGTTGGTGCCAGCGACATAGGCGTGGTCGCCGACCTTGCTGACCGAGTCCTTGAACTGGGCCGCGAGCGCCCGCTTCGCATTGTCGAGGCACTTGGCCTCCGTGACCGGATGTGGGAACGCGAAAGAAGAGGTTCCCATCGAAACAGGATCGCAGTCCGCATGGCTGAGGCCGGGCGCGGCGATGGCCATCGCGATGGTGAAAAGAAGGAGTCTACGCACATCGCGATCGTACGCGATCCGCGGGGCCCCGAGCGGCCCCGTTTGCGGAGAATCGAAGGCGGTTCTGGCACACCGTCGATCCGGTACGCGAGCGGCGAGCGGCGAGGACATACAAGTCGCGGCGAGGACACCCGAGATCGAAGCCGAGATCGTGCGTCTCCACTACGCCGAGCACTGGCCGGTCGAGACGATCGCGGCCGCACCCGCGCCCGAGACCACCATCTTAATCTGATCGAGCTGCTTGTGCGCGAGCTGGGCGGCGTTGAGCAGGCCGGCGCCGGAGATGATCGCGGTGCCGTGCGCATAGACGCCCTCCGAGGCGAAGGTCGCGGAGCCGCCGCGCTCGCCGTACTCGTTCAACCTGACGATCGCCGCCGTTGGTAGCGAGATCGCTCGCGGCATCGTCGAGCTCGGTGGGCAGTCGCGGACCGATGTCGCGCAGTGTCTTCGCAACCTCACCGACGCACCGGTGAAGATCTATCCGCCCGGCCAGAACACGACCGTCACGGTAACGATGTGGCTCCTATGGTGAGCCGCCCGTCGCCATGTTCACGTCCATCAAACGATTGTAAGTATTGATTTTAGCGAGCACGTGCCGCCGCTGCCGTTATCTTGCATTGACATTTACTAGACCGGTCTATATATTTTTTCCGTCGATGAAGAAGCGCGGTGACTCTAGGGCTCGGCTCCTGGCGACGACGGCGGACCTCGTCCATCGCCAAGGCTATGCGTCGACCGGCTTGAACCAGATCGTGGAAGAGAGCGGCGCGCCGAAAGGCTCGCTGTACTTTCATTTTCCTCGCGGCAAGGAGCAGCTCGTCGCCGAGGCGCTCGAGCAGTCGAGCGCCTCGTTGACCGAGCTGCTGCAGGGCGTACTCGGGGCTGCGCCGACCACGCAGCTCGCGCTCGAAGGGATCGTCGCGTACTTCAGCCATGCGCTCGAAGCCTCGAGCTTCGCGAAGGGCTGCCCGATCGCGACGGTCGCACTCGAGCAGGCCGCGAGCTCCGACCCGTTGCACCGCGTGTGCTCCGTCGCCTATCAAAGGTGGCAGGCCCTGATCGCCGAGCGGCTGCACAAGGATGGTCATGCAGCCGGGCGCGCCGACGAGCTCGCCGGATTTTTCCTCGCCACGATCGAAGGCGCACTGATGTTGTGTCGTGCCCACCGTTCCACCGAGCCGCTGCGGCGCGCGGCGATCGAGTTGCGCCGCTTTCTCGCAAAGGACAACCCATGAGTCACGCTGTCGCTCACCCTGTCGGTCATCCTGCCGCTCATCCTGGTCACGCTGCCGGTCCTCCTGCCGGTCACGCCTTGGTCACCGGAGCGACGGGGCTCATCGGTCGCTGGCTGATCCCCGAGCTGACCCGGCTCGATCGAGATGTCGTTGCGCTCGTGCGCCGGGCCGGCGAGCGTCGCGCCGAGCTTCTTGCATGGGTCGGCAATCATGGTGGCGTCCCGGCGCGGGTCACGGTGATCGAAGGCGACCTTGCCGCTCCTGGGCTCGGCCTCGACGAGGAAGGCCGCCGGCTCGTCGGCAGCTCCCGCGATGTGTTCCACGCGGGCGCCTTGATGCAGTTCGGCATGACCGAGGCGGTCGCGCGCCTTACGAACGTCGACGGCACGCGGACGCTGCTCGAGCTCGTGCAATCGCCGGCGTTGCGGCGGTTCGTGCAGGTCTCCGGCTTCAAGGTCGGGGACGACGCGCAGTTTCACGAGCTCGGGCTCGATCCGGAGGCCGCATACGATCGCGCAAGCTACGCACCTCTGTACGCGAAGCTCGATGGCTACGAGGCCTCGAAGATGGAGACCGACCACCTCGTCCGCGATGCCGCGCGGCGACATCGCTTCGCGCTCACTCGGATTCACCCGGGCGCCGTGATCGGGGACTCGCGCACCGGCGAGACCACGCAGTTCTTCGGGTTCGCGCCGCTCGTCCAGTCGCTGTGGCTCGGCAAGTTGCCTGCGGTGCCCGGCGGCACGCAGCACTGGCTACCGCTGATCACAGTCGATTTCCTCGCCGCGTTCATGGCGCGGATCCCCGAGACCGAAACCATCCGCGTGAGCTCGTACACGCTGCTCGACGAAAGCACCCCTCAGCTCGCGCAGCTGCTGGGCCGGGTGGCCGAGCACATCGGTGTGGTCGCCCCGCATCGCCGCCTGCCGATCGGGCTCGTCAAGGCGATGGTCCGGACGGGTCTCGTCGGCAACAAGGGAGATACGGAGGGGCTGACGTTCATCGCGGACCGTCGCTACGACGCGAGCCCCGCTCGCCGGCTGTCGAAGGTGATGGGCCTGTCCTGGCCCTCGCTCGACAGCGCGATCACCCGTTGCGTCGACTTTCTCATCACCACGCGGTTCGGCGTGCAACCGGCGCAGCCCGCGAGCTTGCACAAGATTGCCGGCGCACCGACGTTTGTCGTGGGAGATCGCAGCGCTCCCGAGGTCGTCTTGCTCCACGGCCTGCCCCTCGACGCCGACTCGTGGACCCCAGTCGCGAGCCGGATCGGCGGCCGTCAGCTGCGAGCCGACCTGCCCGGCCTCGGTCGTTCGGCCTCGGTCGGCGCGTCCGCCCTCGAGTGGATGCAGTCCTTGCTCGCCGACGCGACCGCTCCGTTGCTGCTCGTCGGCCACTCCCTTGGCGCGCACTACGCGATGGAGCTCGCGATCGCCCAGCCGGAGCGGATCGCCGGCCTCGTGCTGATCTCTCCAGCCTTTCTGCAGGGCAAGCCGCCTTCGATCATGCGCTGGGCACCGTCCGCTCGGCTCGCCGCGCGGGCCATCCGGCGCGGTCATCTCGAAGCTCTGGTCAGCGGAGACTCCCGCGCGATCACGCCCGTGCTCGACGGTCCGGTCGCGGATCTGAAACGCCTTGGTGCCCGCGCGCGCTTCGGCCAGCACCTCGCCGACGCGTATCGCAACCGCGCGAGGCTGCAGGAGGCGCTCGCGAAGATCACGGTCCCCACGCTCGTGATTCATGGAACCAAGGATCCGCTGATCGCGAACGCTGGCCTTGCCGAGATCCTCGAGGTGTCCGGAAGCGGCCACTTTCCGCAGCTCGATCGGCCCGAGCTCGTCGCCGAGGCGATCGAGAAGCTGCGGACCCGCGTCACCGCGAGCGCCGCGCGCGCTGCCTGACCGTCCGGGCGCCGAGCACGCTGCCTGAACCGGCACCGCGAGCACCCCGCGGACCTCGCTTCACTTCACTTCACTTCACCTCACCACGGCGCCGCGAACAAGCCCGCGCCGCCCCGGAGCCCTCCGACGACGCGTCGGCGAGCAGCTGCCAAGGCCAGAGAATCGAGGAAGCCGTCGCGCCAGAGGTGCACATCGCGGGTGAATGTCGGCTCGCGGGAATCGACCGAAAACCGCTTCTCGATGAACTGCGATAACGCGTCGGCGACTAGCGGATGCAATCCAATCGGGCACTAGGGCGTATCGCATGCGGACCTACTCGTGGTGGCGCGGATATCGCACAGCGTCGCCGACAAACCCGATGGCGGCGCTGTCATGATCGCGCCGAGGTGGCGACGCCAAATGGTGTCACTCGCACCTCGATCTCATGGCGGCACCGGCCGAACGACCCTGATCGACGGCCTGTAGCCGCAGGTAGGTATCCAACGGGCAGGTCCAATGGACGGTGTCCCGTACGTCACGCAGCAGCTCGTTCAACCTGCGGGACATTCGGGTACGAGCTCTCACTGCAGCCGTACCGACGCGATCGATCCCGCCGCCGGATCGAACACGAGGTCGTCGCCACGGACAGCGAGCGCGCCAAGGTTGCGCTCTGCGAGATCGACCGCGGTGGCAGTCGCGTGCGACAGCCACGTCGAGATGTGAATCGTAACCATGCCTCCCAGCGCGACGACGCGAACCACGTTGCCGACACCGCGATCGGCTGGCTTTATCGCGGATACGAGGCCGCCGTCGACGGTGATCAAGCCGCCGCTGGGTGGCAACCCGGAACCCACACCGGTCACCGCCGAAAGCTCGATAGGTCGATCGAATGCCTGTGCCGCGATCGCCGCCGCGACCGCATCTGCTGCAGGTACGATGCGCCACTCGATCCGATGCGTGCCGCTATCGATACCGCTTCCACCCTCGAAATCGCAGGCTTCTTGTCGAGCGTCGCGTGCCGCCATCAACTCGAGCTCGCCCGGTGTGTCCATTCGCACGCCCGTTGATTGCCGCAATAATACCGCCCAGCTGCCGACTTGCGCGAAGTCGACCGCGGCCCAGAACGTCGGCGTGTATACATATTGTAGTGGGCGTACGACTGCCCCGCCAGGGACCGAGGTCGTAAGCCGAGCGTCAACCGGGGAGGCGAGCGCGATCGAGACGGTGCGAGTCGTCGCTTGTGCCGCCCCGGTCACGACCGCGAGATCGAGTCCGACCTCATTTGCACCTAGAGTCGCCTCGCGCGTCGCATCGGCACCGACGAAGGCGATGCGCACTCGCAACGCACCTTGTTCGAGCACCCGCACGGTCTCGGTCGTTGTCGTTGCTGCAAGCAGCGTGAGCGTGCAGCCGGGCATCTCGTTGCCGAGTCGCCAGAGCCCACCATCATCGTGATAGTCGTGGACGATCAGCGAAGACTGCGCGATCGCCTCGGCACCGTCGATCACCAGCGACGCGAGACCAAATGCTCCGCCGGTGCGGTCCCATTCGGCCCGAACGTGCGCGTTGGTGAGCACTACGCGCGTGATCGCGTTGCCCGTCGCCGGCAGATTCGAATCATCGAGCAGCGCGAGTCTAACTGCTACGGCCGGCACGCTCGCGGCTCCGGGCACGACGTCGATCGCCTGCCAGCCGAACGGCACGACACCAACCTCGACGCGAAACCGCGCCTGGATCTGCGACGGCGCCTCGATCAGCTCGAGTGGCAGCTCGGATCCGTTTGCCAAGGCATGGATCGCTGGCGTTGCGCCGTTGGTCGTTGCAACGTCGAGCTCGACCACGTCGTCCTGTGCTGCGCTCGAAGCGTTGAACGCGAGTGCCCGGCTCGTCGTGCCCGGTGCTGCTGGGATCAACGCAGCGATGCCCTCGGCGACCTGGCGGAGCGCTGCCTTCCCGGCGGCCTGGGTCTCTGCGAGGAGCGGCAACTGTTCCGAGGTCACCACGAGATCAGCCGAGGTCCCGGTCACGAAGTCGTGGTGATCGGAGCGCGTGAGCTTCGACAGCTGTGGTCCTGCGGTGCGCATGATAGCCACCCCGGCGGTGCCGAGCAGTGTCGCGTACGACTCCGCGACGAAGAACGGCCTAGCGGCGTCTCGTGTGAGTCGCTTGAGATCGGCGCGACTGCCGTAGAACCCCATGTAGTACGGCGATAGCTCCTGATCGATTTCGGGCAGCGCATCAGCATGGAACGCGACGAGAGTTTCGTAGTCTTCGAATGGCGCGACGACCGCGTACACACCCGAGTCTCCGGCGCGTCTAGCATTGTAGCCGTCGAGATATTCGATCAGCTTGTCCTTTGGCGAGGCGAAGTCGCATCCGACAGGCACGAAGACATACGGCGTCTTCGCATTCGGTTCGAGCTCGCCGATGTAGCGGTCGATGCTCGCGTCGGTGAACGCCTGATCGGTTCCCTTGTACGCGCCGATGTGACCTCCGGCGGGCTCGATCAGCTCGGAGTAGTCGATGTTGTCGCCTTCGCAGTACAGGCCCGTGCCGGACAGCAAGTGCGCGAGGATCTTTGCACCACCGCTGCCGCGCCAGATAAAGTCGGCGCTGCCAATCTGCGCGAGTTGGTCGGCGGTCGAGCCCGGTAGTGGCGTGGTGCGGCGACCGAGGACTTGGTCGGTCAACGTCGGTGCGCCGTCGATCCGCGAGAACGCGACGCTCGTGTAACCGGCGGCGACAAGCAGATCCGGTGCCCCAGCTCCGTGGCCGAACGAGTCCGCGAGCCACGCAGCCCGTGGGTGTGCGTCGAGCGAGTCCTCCGCGAACTGAATGCCGTAGAGGTAGTCGCGCGTTAGCATCTCTGTCTCCGGCAACAGCGTATCGGG
>Ga0209724_1000673_pt1 | contig 32352 bp, 17 predicted proteins | sample grotaG_FD_184143 | JGI IMG/M metagenome (GOLD analysis project Ga0209724, IMG submission 184143) | Glacier valley bacterial and archeal communities from Borup Fiord, Nunavut, Canada, to study Microbial Dark Matter (Phase II) -... | ecosystem: Environmental > Aquatic > Freshwater > Ice > Glacier ... | reverse complement strand
CTAACGGATTACACGACAGGCTGAACAGGTACAAAAATGGTGTAAAGTTTTTTTAATAAAACTTCTATGTGGCAAAAAAATAAGATAACATTTTCACTTAAACTATTTTCTAAAAATTTAAAATAATGAATATGAAAAAAGGCTTTTATTTTATTCTGATGCTTTCCGTTTTGTCTGCGTCCTGTTTTAACGTGAGATGGATTTCTGGATATGATGAAATATTAGATCAGACACTTAACAAAGTAAAAAAAGATTTTAACCTGCATTTTATAAAGCTCAGCCGGAGTTTTAGCGACACAGACCCTAACAATCAAAAATTTGAAAATTACCTTGATTATTATGATAATCTGGAAGCCGATATGATCACCATTAAAGATCGTACAAGAAACCTTGATGGTAAAGCTGCTATTGTAAAAACACAGATTCTGACACTTGATTCAAGTTTTAAAGCTTTTATCTCTTTTCACAAGAAGGGAATTCCTGACCGGCCGATAGAAGTTGATGACCGCCATACCGAAAGGGATGCTATTAACAGTTCCATTGATGCTGTAATCTTTTTACAGGAATCACTTAAAACAACCGGAAAATCAAATTAATCATTTTAAAAAATTATATCATGCCAGACATACTTGATTACAAACAAATTCTTTCAGATTCAGTTGAATTTACCCGTAAGGAAGTTGGTTCATCCTGGAGTAAAATAAAGCCATATGCAGACCATGAGTTTACACAGTTTGCAGAAAATGCTTTTTTTTTGGCAAGATTAAAACTAACCGGTGTAATTGAAGCAGATGAACTAAAAAGCCGTTTGCAGATGCAAAAATTAGCCATGCAAAATGTTTTGCTGGCAATTAAAGGAGTAGGGATTGTTACTGCACAAAATGTTGTAAACGGTGTATTGGATATAGTTAGTGGTGCCATAAAAAAAGCTATCAATATTATTCTACCGGTTTAAATAGTGATGATATGTAGCTATTACTTTACAGCCGGTTATAACAGCCTCCAACGAAATATTTTTCTTTAAACAGAAATTACAATGATATCCTGATCACATTAATGGTAGTGATTTTTTTTGGGGCTGGCTATTTTTATTTGTATGTGCCACAAAACGAATAGCGGGAGGCTTATTCAAAATTGATAACTTATGTTGCAACTTTGGTGGCTGGTATTCCAAAGATGGTAAAATTATTTTCCCTCTTTGATAACAGCAGTTCTAAATCCTGACTTTAAGTAAATAAAATACTGAAAGTTGTTTAATTAATTATTTAATCCGCCGTTTGAATTAGTTCTTGTCTTCTCATCCTCACTTCCTGGTGCATGCTGACGATCTTCTTTTATTTGGTTACTTCCAAAGCGATAGCTGAAATTCACTCTAAACTGGCGGCTCTCCCAACGGCTGTTGGCTAATATGTAAGTACCTCCATAATTGCTTTCAGCTTTCCATTTCAGCGTATTTAATACATCGGTATAAGATAATTTTAAGGTTCCCTTGTTATGAAATATTTTCTTCTGTAGTCCCATATCTATTGTGCCAAGGGCTTTTGTTTTAAAAGTGCCGGCAGACACTGAGGGGCCGTTGTAGATGCCTGTTAATTCTCCGGTAAATCCTTTTCCCAGTTTAAAAGAATTTTGTGCATATAAGCTATAAGAAGTGATATCGATATCAACTTCTTTACCCGGGCCAAAATTTGCTTTGTAGCGGCTATTGTAAACATTAATGGATGAATACAGCTCCCACCATTTTGTGATGTCAATACTTGCTGAAAAATTCAGGCTGGCAATATACTGACTTGCTAAATTTTGTTTACTAATAAAGGTTCTGGTTTTTTCTGTGGTATCAATTATATAAGCACTAAAATCTTTTATATAACTATAACCTAGCGATGTAATATAATGAGATTTAAAAGTGTGGGTAAGCTGCACTGTATTTGTATACTGTGGACGTAAAAAAGCATTGCCCTTAATGTAAGTCAGCTCATCTACTCTGGCTTCAAAAGGATTTAAATCATTGTAATTAGGCCTGTCAATACGACTGCTGTAATTAAGGTTAATTAAGTTATCGTCATTGGCTGTATAAGTAAATGCAGCACTTGGAAAAAAATCTGTATAATTTCTATCAATAGTATCATCGGGCTTTACCGTGCCGTCAGTCCTTTTTAAGATGCCATTGCTATGCGTATTTTCAACTCTTATACCAGCCTGCAAGTTTATTTTTTTTCCAAAAGGAGTTGCATAATTTATATATCCTGAATTTATATTTTCCCTATACTGAAAAGTATTGCTTCTGCTAACATCTAAAATATTCATTCCATTATTTACATTATACAGGTTAAATGTATTGTCTGTTTTTACGTTACTGATTTTTGCACCAATACTAAACTGACCCTTTTTTATTGGAGTTATGTAGTCAATTTTTTGGGTATTGATGATGATATTGATAGGAGTATTGTTACTGTAAATTTTTTGATATAACAGTGTTTCAGGCGAAGCTGAATAATAAGAATTTGGTTGATAACTGTTTTTACGGCTCTCATATATTCCATGGTCAATATCAACAGTAATTTCATGGCCTGTTGTATCAGCGTAATGATAATTACCATTGAAGTTTCCATTTTTTACTTTACCAGGAATGGTATTGGTGGCATAAAGTATTTTATCGATAACGCCAGTATTGATTGAACTGCTTGGCGTTCTGGAAGAGCTGTATGTTGTATTATCAGTAAAGTTGCCGGTAAAAATAATACCCAGTGTTGAATTTTTGTTTATAAAAAAATCAGCACCAGCTTTTATATTATGGGTCCATCCTTTTATGTTTTGTAAACTTTTTTGGTCATACAACGTATCATTTTGAATTCTGTAAAGATCAAAAGTATTTTGATTATTGCCCCAGCTGTTGCTGTAATTACTAAAAATATTTACTTTTTTATTTCGGTAATTTAAACTTAATGCCCCATTGGTTTTGGGGTGAATGCCCTGGTTAAATCCTGCGGAAACAGCTCCATTAAAGCCAATCTTATTATTTTTTTTAAGCCTGATATTGATAATTCCTGCATTGCCTGATGCATCATATCGGGCAGAAGGATTACTGATCATTTCGATAGATTCTATATCAACTGAATTAATCGATTTTAAATAACCGGCAAGTCCGGCGGCCTCCATTTCTGTTGGTCTGCCATCAATATAAATACGCACTCCATTTTTACCTCTCAAACTAATATTGTCATCTTTGTCGGTAATTACCCCGGGAGATTTTTGTAAAAGTTCAAATGCATTGCTGCCAGTAGCATTGATACTGCTTTCAACATTAAAAATGGTTTTATCAGCCGTTACCTGAATAATTGGTTTTTGATAACTACCAGTTAATTTAACCTCCTTCATTTTTTTTTCTGCTATGGTAAGGTATTGGGTGGCCGTAATAAGTTTTTCACCATTCGCAATAAAAAATGGACCTGTTGATGTGGTAGTATATCCAATAAAATTGTAGCGTAAAAAATATTTCCCTGGTTTAACCTGGCTAATTTCAAAATTTCCGTTGTTATCTGTAACGCCTGTTTTAACCAATAAACTATCTGGTGAATGATATAAAATAACTGTTGCTCCGGCAAGAGGATTACCTGTAATATTTTTTATTTGACCATTAATAGTAGCATGCTGAGCGTAAAGGTTACTTAAAGTAAACAAGGTAAAAAGTACGGCTAGCAATAGTCTTGGTATCATTGCTGATTTTTAGAATCAAGACGAAGATAATGAGTAATATTAAATTATGGTTATATTATTGAGATGGTAAAAATAAAATATATGACTCATAACTTTATTTGTGGATGATATATTATTAACAGGCAGTATTGAATTATTGCCTTCTAAAAGGGGGGTGTTCATAATGCAAACAACTTACCTTTGCCAACATTTAAATATGAAAACAAAATCATTACATAAGGATAAAGTAAACATCATTACACTGGGATGTAGTAAAAATATGGTAGACAGTGAGGTGTTAAGTGGCCAGTTGGTGGCAAATGAAATTGACGTTGTGCACGAAAGTGGTAAAAAAGATCATAACATCGTAATTGTAAACACCTGTGGTTTTATAGAAAAAGCAAAGGAAGAAAGTATCAATACCATATTACATCAGGTAGAGTTAAAGCGTAGGGGTAAAATAGATAAAGTTTATGTAACCGGATGCCTTAGTGAGCGCTATAAAAATAATTTGGAAACAGAAATACCGGAAGTAGATGCCTATTTCGGCACTATGGAATTGCCGGGGATATTAAAACAATTTAATGCAGATTATAAAGCAGATTTGATAGGTGAGCGTTTATTGTACACGCCTAAGCATTATGCTTATATGAAAATAAGCGAAGGATGTAACCGTACCTGTTCTTTTTGTGCCATTCCTTTAATGCGTGGGAAGCATGTTAGCAGAACAATTGAATCGCTGGTTGATGAAGCTAAGCGTTTGGTGGATAGGGGTGTTAAAGAAGTGATGTTGATAGCTCAGGAATTAACTTATTACGGACTGGACATTTATAAAAAAAGAGAACTACCGAAATTATTAAATGCCCTTGCAGATGTTGAAGGATTGGAATGGATCCGGCTACATTATGCATATCCTTCTAAATTTCCAATTGACATTATTGATGCCATTAAGGATAGGGAAAATATTTGCAATTATCTTGATATGCCGTTGCAACATGCTGCCAATAATATGTTGAATTTAATGAAACGGCAAATTACGAGAGAAGAAATGGAAGACCTGATTGGAGAGATTCGCAATCGCATTCCTGATATTTGTTTGCGCACAACTTTAATAGCAGGTTTCCCTGGAGAAACAAATGATGATGTAGAAGAATTAAAAATCTTTTTGCAAAAAATGCGTTTTGACAGGATGGGAATATTTACCTACAGCCATGAAGAAGGCACTAGTGCATTCAATATGTTGGATGACATATCAGCAGAAGAAAAGGAAGAACGTGCACAAGAAATAATGGAAGTGCAACAGGAAATTAGCCTTGAAAAGAACCAGGAGAAAGTTGGTAAAATATTTAAAGTACTAGTAGATAAAAAAGAAGCTGGCCGTTACCTTGGGCGTACAGAATTTGATAGTGTGGAAGTGGACAATGAAGTGATTATTGAGAGTAAGAAAAAATTAACCATTGGTGAATTTGTACAGGTAAAAATTACCAAAGCCTATGATTACGATATTGAAGGAGAGGTAGTATAAGTTGTAGCAAAGGTGGCCAACATTTTATAAGCTTATCTTAATTCAGCACAGGTTTTATGAGGGCAGGCAACCCAGAAATCTGTGGTGATTTTAAATTAACCCGCTGCAATTTATTATAAAATTTACCCCTTATTTTTACAACAGTTTTAAATTTAAGCTCCTTAATTTTATTTCGTTAATGAATAATACAGCGCAATTTATTTCGTATAAGCAAACGGGCTATTTTTCTAAAATGGTTACGGATTACATTGCCGGCGAAGAAAAATTACGGCCGTTCTTTAATCATCCCGTTACTAAAGACGGAATAAAAGCGGCCATTGAAAAGCGTATATCATTTCCCACAGACAGACAATTACTGGTAGAGATATTAAGCAGGCAATACCAGGATGTTGAACTTAACGGGCGCCAAAAACATTACCTTCAACAATTAAGCAGCGATAACACCTTCACTATTTGTACTGCTCATCAACCCAATATATTTACGGGGTACCTGTATTTTATTTTCAAAATTTTACACATCATAAAACTGGCAGAAGAATTACAAATTGAAATACCAGAACAGAATTTTGTGCCGGTTTATTACATGGGAAGCGAAGATGCAGACCTTGATGAACTAGGACATGTTTTTATAAATGGAGAAAAATTTGAATGGGCAACCAAACAAACCGGTGCTGTTGGAAGAATGAAAGTAGATAAGGCTTTGATACAATTAATAGAAACCGTCAGTGGGCAATTATTAGTATTTCCTTTTGGGGCAGAGATTATTGCATTAATGAAACAATGTTATAAGGAACAGGTAACTATTGAGCAGGCTACCTTTAAATTAGTGAATGAATTATTTGCGGCATATGGCTTGCTGATTTTGCTGCCTGATAGTGACCTTGTAAAAAGAGCATTTATCCCTGTGATAAAAAAGGAATTAACCACACGGTTTTCTAACAAAGCAGTTGAAAAAACAGTAAGTCGATTTCCAGCAGTTTATAAAACACAGGCAAGTGGACGTGAAATAAATTTATTTTACTTATTAGATAACAAGAGAGAGCGAATTGAACAATCTGGAGAAACATTTTTAATTATAAATACCACTTTAAAATTTACCCTTCAACAGTTATTGCAGGAGTTGAATGATCATCCCGAACGTTTTAGCCCCAATGTAATATTGAGGCCAGTTTTGCAGGAATTTATTTTACCTGGCATTGCATTTATTGGTGGTGGTGGAGAGATAGCTTACTGGCTTGAATTAAAGAAAGTTTTTGAAGCAGTAGAAGTGCCTTACCCGATGTTAATTGTACGTAACTCTTTTATGTTTGTCAATAAAGAATCTCAGGGTATTGTGGAAAAATTAAAATTAGACTATGTAGGATTGTTTAAACCAGCACTCGAGCAGCTAAATCAATTGGTGCAAAGAGATAGTGTGGTGCAATTAGATCTTGAAAAAGAGAAGCAGCAATTAACTGAGTTGTACGAGCAATTAAAAAATATTTCGGGTAGCATTGATGTTACCTTAAAGACACATACCAGCGCATTATTTACGCAGGCATTAAATAAAATTAATGCACTGGAAAAGAAAATGCTGAGTGCCGAAAGAAAAAAATTTGAGGCTCAACAACGGCAGCTTCAAAAACTAAGGAAAGAATTATTCCCCAATAATAATCTGCAGGAACGGGTTGTAAATATTATGCCTTTTTACGCTGCATGGGGAAAGAATTTTATTGAAATGATTTTTGATAATTCCAAAGGATTAAACCAGGAGTTTGGAATTATTTTGGAGTAAATTATTTGTTGAAATAGTATTATCCTCCTTTGCCCTGATAAAAGTTTCCAATAAGTATGCAGAAAAAGTGAGTAATCCGCCATGGCAGACTTATGCTATAGGTATGCTCCTCAATGCTTATGTGAAAAAGCAATAATTTTTAATTAACCTTATTTTTCAAATTTATCAAACTCATTTGTAAAGCCTAAATACTTTACATTCTTTACACTTTCCATAACAATATCATCCTGGTATTCTTTGTAGGCTTCTAATTTTCCTGCAATGGAGGTATCATGTAGTGCTAAAATTTGTGCAGCTAATATGCCCGCATTTTTGGCGCCGTTTAATGCAACAGTGGCTACGGGTACACCGTAAGGCATTTGCAAAATCGATAAGATAGAATCCCAACCATCAACTGAATTAGATGATTTTACCGGCACACCAATTACAGGTAAAATGGTTTGTGCTGCCACCATGCCCGGTAAATGTGCCGCCCCACCTGCCCCTGCAATGATTACTTTTAAACCTCTTTCTTTTGCTTTGGAAGCATACTCTCTTAAACGCTCAGGGGTACGATGTGCAGATACTATAGTTAACTCCGGCTCCACTTCAAACTGGCGCAACATTTCTGCTGCACCTTTCATTACTTCAAGATCACTTTCGCTGCCCATTATAATACCAACAAGAGGTTTCATGTTTTTTGTTTTACGCAAAGAAAGGTAAAAATTGCAAAAGGCTAGTTTGATATCTTTTAATTAAATTAAAAAATTTGCTTTGATTGTTGTAAAATTTGCTGGTTAATAACAAATGAACTACTTCTCGAAAATATAGTTGCCATTCCTAAATTGTTATTTAAGGGATTGGCAAAAGCAGTTATATTTGTCATTATTTCTAACATTCCATCATAAATGAAATTTACAGTTAAAAGAATTATTACTCTTTCCCTCATTTATGTGTGTGCAATTATTTTCTCTGGTTGTAAAAATAAATCCACTGTAGCCACACAACGTAAAGAAAATCCTCCAACAATTGTGGATGTAATTATTGCCACACCGGAAAGCATTAGTAATGTTATTGAAGCTAACGGAACAATTATAGCGGGAGAACATGTAGAGTTACGTCCTGAAGTAAGTGGCAGACTCACCTACCTAAAGGTACCCGAAGGTAAATCCATTGAAAAAGGAACAGTAGTGGCACATGTGAATGATGCCGACCTCAAAGCACAACTTTTCAAAAGTAAAGTTCAGTTGATACTTGCTCAAAAGACGGTAGATAGGTATAGACAATTACTGGATGTAAATGGCCTTAATCAGGCAGATTATGATGCAGCTTTAAACCAGGTAAATAATTTAAATGCTGATATGGGATATACACAGGCACTTATAGATAAAACTATTATTAAAGCACCTTTTAAAGGTGTAGCAGGTTTAAGAGGAGTTAGCCCGGGAGCTTATGTAACACCAGCTACGGTTATTGCCACCCTACAGCAAATTGATCAGATAAAAATTGATTTTACCCTACCCGAAATATATAGGAGTGTGATAAAAAATGGAATGATAGTTAGTGTAGAGTTAGATGCAGCAACAAAAGAAAAAAGAAATGCAACCGTAATCGCCATCGAGCCCGGTGCAAACACGGAGACACGTAATTTAAAAGTAAGGGCAATATTGGATAACGGAATTGCCAACATAGGTGGTTTTGCAAAAGTGTACATCGATGCAGGGAAAAGCAGGATGTCGATAAAAGTCCCAAGTAATTGTATTATTCCTGACGATAAAAATAATCAGGTTATTTTGGTTAAGAACGGGAAAGCCAGTTTTGTAAGTATTAAAACAGGTATTAGAGAAGCTAATACTGTTGAAGTTTTGGAAGGAATTAGTTTGGGAGATTCGGTTGTTGTAACAGGGGTTTTATTTGCAAGGCCAAAGAATATGGTGAAAGTAAGGAGTGTAAAAAAATTACAGGATTTAATTACGACAGGAGTGGCTAAATAATGATGGATTGACTAAGGCGATGGATTTAAGATGCCTTTTGGAATGGAATAACTGAATTGTATGTTGCTGATTTTAATAAATATTTAGACCCTGTTTTTATTGCATGAATATTTCTGAATTTTCTATAAAACGGCCAGTATTTGCTACCGTACTAAATTTGATGATCATCTTGTTTGGTATTGTAGGTTATACTTTTCTGGCTATTAGAGATTATCCCGCCATTGACCCTGCCACCATCAACGTCAGTACTTCCTACACCGGGGCTAATCCGGATATTATGGAAAGCCAGGTTACAGAGCCATTGGAGAAGCAGATAAATGGCATCCCCGGCATTAAAACAATCACTTCTTCCAGCACTTTAGGAAACAGCAACATAACTGTTGAGTTTGAACTTGGTGTTGATCTTGAAGCTGCTGCCAGTGATGTACGGGATAAAGTTGGGCAGGCCAGTCGAAGTTTACCACAGGATATTGATGCGCCACCAGTAGTTACCAAATCAGATGCTAACAGCGATTTTATTTTAATTCTTGCTGTACAAAGTAGAAGCAAAGGCCTATTAGAGCTGAGTGATTATGCAGAAAATGTTTTGCAGCAACAGTTTCAAACCATCAACCAGGTAAGTGCTGTAAATATATTTGGGCAAAAAAGGTATGCCATGCGCATTTGGCTTGATCCTGATAAAATGAATGCACAAAGTGTTTCTTTTTCTGATGTCAGAACGTCACTGAACAATGAAAATATTGATTTGCCTCCCGGCAAAATTTATGGTACCAATACAGAATTAACAATTAAAACGCTGGGCAGGTTAACAAACGAAAAAGATTTTCAGAACCTTATTCTTAGAGAAGATAGCAGCGGCATAGTAAGGCTAAGTGATATTGCCCGTGTTGAAATTGGACCTGAAACATTGGAACAAAGCTGGAAGTACAATGGCATGAATGCTGTTGGTATTGTTATAATACCCCAACCCGGTGCCAATAATATTCAGATTGCCAACGATTTTAATAAAAAGCTCGAGGGGATAAAAAAAGCAAATAAAACCGATATTGAAATGAATGTGTTATTGGATAACACTACCAATATCCGCAAGTCGCTCAAAGAAGTTGAAGAAACATTAATAATTTCTTTTGCACTGGTAGTACTCGTTATCTTTTTCTTTTTCAGGGATTGGTTAATTGCTATACGTCCACTGATAGATATCCCAATTTCGCTGGTGGCCACTTTTTTTATTATGTATTTTTCTGGATTTTCTATCAATATTTTAACACTGCTGGCCATTGTACTGGCAACCGGACTGGTAGTTGATGATGGCATTGTTGTAACCGAAAATATTTTTAGCAAATTTGAAAAAGGAATGCCTATCAAACAAGCGGCCATTGAAGGAAGTAAAGAAATATTTTTTGCAGTTATCTCAACTTCTATCACATTGGCAGTGGTATTTTTACCTGTAATATTTTTGGAAGGTTTTGTAGGCAGGCTGTTTAGGGAATTTGGTGTAACACTTGCTGCGGCAGTATTAATTTCGGCTTTGGTATCACTAACTATTACCCCTGTTTTAAATGTTGTGCTGAGTAGAAAAACTGCGAGCCATGGTAAATTTTACAGAAAGACAGAACCATTTTTTACAGGTATGGAAAATGGCTATGAACGCTTGCTAAAGGGATTTTTAAAAGTAAGGTGGTTGGCATGGGGTGTGATAGCAATTTGTGGTGTTATGATTGCTATAATAATTTCTAGTTTACAAAGTGAAATTGCACCATTGGAAGACAGAAATAGTATACGGTTTACTGTTTCGGCAGCAGAAGGAACAAGCTTTGGTGCTATGCAACAAATAGCAGATAATATTAGCAATTATTTGTATGACTCAGTACCGGAAAGAGATTTTGTATTTGCAAGAACACCTGCTGGCGCAATCAATAGCAGCATGCCTAGACTTGGACTGGTAGAACCCGATCTTCGCAGCAGAAGCCAGGCGGAAATTGCGAGTGATTTGCAAAAAAAAATGAGTCGTTTTAATGATGCCAGAATATTTGCAGTGCAGGAACAAACGATAGCAGTGGGTGCCGGCTCAAGAGGAAGTTTGCCCGTTCAATTTGTGTTACAGAATCAGAACCTTAATAAATTGCGAGAAGTAATACCAAAGTTTTTGGAAGAGGCAAGAAAGGATAAAACTTTTGCCAATGTAGATGTAAACTTGAAATTTAATAAGCCCGAAATACAGCTTACTCTTGACAGGATGAAGATTAAAGATCTCGGGTTATCATCGCAGGATGTAATTGCGGCGCTGCAGGCAGCTTTTAGTGGCGGCAGGTTAGCTTATTTTATCATGAATGGTTTTCAATATTCAGTTATAGCTCAGGTAGACAGAAGTGATCGTAGCCAACCTGATGATATTTCTAAATTATATGTACGCAATAATAAGGGTCAACAAATACCTGTTAGTGCTGTAGTTAAATTGGAGGAAAGCAGCAGCCCCGCTACTTTGTATCACTTTAACCGTTACAAAGCTGCCACTATCTCTGCATCACTGGCAGATGGTAAAACTGTAGGTGATGGTGTGAAGGCAATGGATATTATTGGAAAAAAATTATTAGATGAAAGTTATCAAACTTCTTTAACTGGTCCTTCGAGAGACTATGCAGAAAGCTCTTCCAATATTGCTTTTGCTTTTGCATTGGCATTGATGTTAATTTACCTGATTTTAGCGGCACAGTTTGAGAGTTTTGTTGATCCTTTAATTATTATGATCACGGTTCCATTGGCATTGGCAGGTGCATTGCTAAGCCTTTTTATATTTGGACAAACGCTTAATATATTTTCTGAGATAGGAATGATTATGCTGATAGGATTGGTAACAAAAAATGGTATTTTAATTGTAGAATTTGCCAACAAAAAAAGAGAGGATGGGGCAAATAAAATAGATGCGATATTGCATGCATCTCAACAACGGTTAAGACCAATTTTAATGACGAGTCTTGCTACTTCATTGGGGGCACTTCCAATTGCATTAGGGTTGGGGGCATCATCAACCAGTCGTGTGCCATTGGGTATTGTGGTTGTAGGAGGAATTTTATTTTCTTTGATTTTGACTTTATTCATTATCCCGGCCATCTATACTTACTTATCTGGTAAACACAAGGGCGAAAAAAAAATGCTGAAGAAGTGATAGTTGTGAAGCAGACTGAAAATAATAATACAGACAGATCAATATAGTTAAACGGAAAAATTAATGCGGATGAAAGTAACAGTTCAATATCTTTTTTTTCTCTTGATTTGCACCAATGCTTTATCGCAAAATATGTTGCGTTTACCCGATGCCGTTAATTTGGCGCTTAAAAACAGTTTGGAAGTACAGCTGAGCAAAAATTTTGTAGAGACAAATACTGTGTTAAATAATTACGGCGTTGCAGGGGGCTTGCCAATTGTTACAACTTCAATAGCAGATAATGAACAGATATCAAGTATCAATCAAAAATTTAATACCGGGGCTAACATTTTGAGAAATGCTGCCGCTGCAAATAATTTTTCATTTGGTATTACAGGTAGTATACTATTGTACAATGGCAATAGGGTAGTTGCAACCAAAAGCAGATTGGCAACCTTGGTAAATCAAAGTGAACAACTTTTGAATTCGCAAATTCAGAATATAATGGCTGGTGTTATGGTGGGTTATTACGATGTGGTGCGGCAACAGAGTTACTTGAAGACGATTGAAAAATCTATTGATGCATCCAACCAACAACTTGAAATTATTAAAACAAGGCAATCTGTTGGTCTTGCCAATAATGCAGATCTTTTTCAGGCACAGATAGATTTTAATGCATTACTACAGGCAAGGCAATCTCAGCAATTAACTATTGACCAGGCCAAAACGGAATTACTTAGGCAGCTATCTTTAAATCCTGATTCTGTTATTATCATTCAAGATACTATTTTGGTTGATAAGAACATACTGATAGCAGATATTTTAAATAACCTAAACAAAAATGCAGACATAGTTGCAGCACAGGATAAAATAAAAATAAATGAACTGTTGGTAAAAGAAACAGCAGCCTTACGTTATCCTTCTATAAGGACATCAACGGGTTACAATTTTACCCGTAACCAGGCTGCAGCCGGCCAGATACTATTAAATCAGAATTATGGTCCATTCCTGAGCCTTAATGTAAGTATACCCATTTACAACGGATCTGTTAATAAGCGGCAACAAAAAGTGGCAGAAATAAATGTTAGCAATGCTGAATTGGATAAACAGGTTTTAATAAGGGATTACCATGCCCAGGTAGTTAAAGTTTATCAGTCTTACGCCATCACTATGCAGCAATTGAAAACGGAACAGGAAAATTACAATTTATCTAATCAGTTATTGGAATTGGTTTTACAACGGTTTAAGTTTAGGCAGGCTACTATTGTAGATGTAAAAAATGCACAGCAAAGTTTTGAAGCATCGGGGTATAGATTGGTTAATCTAAATTTCGCAGCTAAATCCGCAGAGATAGAATTAAAAAGACTTGCTAATAAGTTAGCCTTATAATTCCCAACTTAATAGCCTGTTTTTTATATTTCCATAAAATCTGCTGTTTCAAAAAGGCCCTTTTTACGTTTTTAATTCCGGGTTTAAGGCTGCGATAACTTTCAGTGTATTTTTTATCCTGTTAGCTTGGTGAATCAGTTCTTGTTTTTCTTTGCTAAGAATTGTTACATGACCCATTTTACGGCCAGGCTTAGTTTCTTTTTTTCCGTAAATGTGGATGAATACATTTTCAAGCTTCATTATCTCCTCCAATCCTTCATAAATAGCATCACCGGTAAAACCTTCCGTACCTAATAAGTTTACAATGGCTGCCGGTAAAATAGCCTCAGTGCAACCCAGTGGATAATCTAACATAACCCTCCATAACATATCAAATTGCGAAGAATAATTTCCTTCGATAGTATGGTGTCCGCTGTTGTGCACCCGTGGCGCTGTTTCATTTACAAATACATTGTCATTTTTATCTACAAATAACTCCACCGCAAAAATACCAGGACTATTTAATTTTTTTATCAGTTTGGTGGCGATGGCTTCAATTTTCCACAATACGTTTTCCGGCAATTCAGCCTGGCTTAACTGATATTCTAATAAATTTAACCGTTGATCAAAAACCATATCAACTGCCGGATACATTGCATGTTCGCCCTTTGTATTTACAGCAATAATGACTGCAATTTCTTTTTTAATGTCAACCATTTTTTCTAATATGGACGGAGCATCAAATCCTTTTGTAATATCCTCTTTTATCTTTAATACCTGCACACCACGTCCATCGTATCCACCCATTGCAAGTTTATGTACTGCAGGTAAAAAATGCAGTAGCTGATTAAGATCGCTTAAATTTTGGGTAATTAAAAAATCACTACTGGGAATTTCGTTTTGTTTATAAAATTGTTTTTGTAAAATTTTATTTTTGATAATCTTCAAAGCGGCGGGAGTTGGATAAATTTTAACACCTTCCAATTCCAGTTTTTCCAATGCTTCATCATTTACATTTTCTATTTCAATTGTAATAGCATCCAGTCCTTTACCAAAATTATATACGTCTTCAAAATTAGTAATATCCCCTTTTGTAAAATAATGACACAAGTGTGCTGCAGGGCTATGAGCATCATTCTCCATTACAAATGTTTCTACAGGATAATTAGCAGCTGCCTGCAATAACATGCGACCTAATTGCCCCCCACCTAAAATACCAATTTTTTTTATACTCATGGCTGCAAAATAAAGTATTATTGGCACTTTTAAAGTTGTTCGTTTATTCTCTTTTATGGTTAAAACATCTGCTTACAACTGCTACCGCTAACCTATTACTTTGTATCAGCATTTTATCAATAGTGCAACAATAAAAGAGTATAATGTCGATAATTTTTAATAAATCATTTTTCTTAAACACAAAAAGCATTTTTGTTTCACAGATATTAGTACTATTAAATTAATTCTTTAACATTAATTATTTTTTTAAAAAAAAAGGAAAAAAATACCTTTATATTTTTTCCTTTTAGAAATGATTTGTATTTTTATTTAATCATTAATCAAACCAAGCTGCTATATGTTAAAAAAACTCCTCCTTGGAATTTGCGCATTATTATGTTGCATCTTCCTTTCTCCCCAAGTATTTGCTCAGCAAAAAACAGTTACCGGTAAGGTTGTTAATTTCAAAGACAATACACCGCTTGATTTGGCGACAGTGTCCGTTAAGGGAACCAAAGTTGCTGTAACCACTGCTGCAAATGGTGAATTCTCTATTTCAGTGCCTTCTGGTAAAAATACGTTGGTTATTTCTTCTGTAGGTTTTGCAGCGGAGGAAATAAACATTGCAGGTAAATCAACAATTGATGTTGTATTGAAAGAGAGTACTTCTTCATTAAATGAAGTTGTCGTCACAGGGTATTCTGCCCAAAGAAAAAAAGACATTACGGGTTCGGTAAGCGTTGTAAATGTAAAAGAACTGGTGGCTAACCCAGGATCCAATGTTGAGAGCTTACTACAAGGTAAAGCTGCGGGTGTTACGGTAGGTACTTCAGGTGTTCCAGGTGCTGGTGCGTCGATCAGGATTAGGGGCTTCACTACTTTTAACCAGAACGAGCCTTTGTATGTAGTAGACGGTGCAAGAGTTGGTTCTATTACCGATCTTAATCCAAACGACATTGAATCTTTGCAGGTGTTAAAAGATGGCTCTTCTGCTGCAGCTTATGGTGCCGCCGCTGCTAATGGTGTTATTATCATAACCACGAAAAAAGGCAAGGGTAAAGCAAAGATCAATTATGATTCTTATTATGGTGTGCAGTCTCTCACTAAAAAATTTGATCTACTAAATACAGAAGAATATGGAAAATACTTGTTGAAATTACAGCAAGGTATACCTGGGCAAACTGCAACCAAATTTAACCTTGGTCAATACAATGGAGGACAAACTTCTACCGCGACACCCGTTATTCCTGAATATATATTGGCTGGCACAAATATTGGTGTACAATCAGGAGACCCGTCTGCTAACGCTGATTTATATAAACTTGACTAAACGATGTTAACAATTCTACTGGAGTTATTAATACTTATTTGATTGTTAAAGCTAATAAAACTGGAACTGATTGGCTTGGGGCAGTTACAAAAGCAGCACCTATGCAGAGCCATAATATATCCGTATCTGGCGGTAGTGAGACGGGAAACTATTTATTTGGATTAAACTATTTTAACCAGGATGGTATTGTAGATTACACAGGTTATAAAAGATATAGTGTGAGGGCGAATACTAATTTTATTATTAAGAAAAATATTCGTTTAGGAGAAAATTTGCAGTTAAGTTATATAGACAATCGCGGTTTTTCAAACCAGGATGAAGGTAATGCTATTTCAATGGCTTATCGTATGCAGCCAATTGTTCCTGTTTACGATATTAAAGGAAATTACGCAGGAACACGTGGTTCTAATTTGGGTAATGCATCCAATCCTTTTGCAAATCTTCAAAGAGGTAAAGATAATAAAGACAGAAGGGTAGGTGCTATAGGTTCAGTGTATGCCGAAGTAGATTTTTTGCAAAACTTTACTTTGAAATCAGTACTTGGAGTTGATTATAATAATAGTAATTACTATTATTTTAATGTGCCGGCTTATGAAAATGCTGAAGGAAGGGGAGGAACAGGTGATTTTGGTACTGGCCAGAGTTATAATTATCAGTTAACCTGGTATAATACACTTAGCTATCACAAAGTATTTGCAAGTAAGCATGATGTTCGTGCTTTAGTAGGAACAGAAATGGTTGAAGGTGGTGGAAGTGGTGTTAGGGCAAATACTAACAACTATTTTTCTTTTGATAGAAATTTCTGGCAAATTGGTTCTAGCTTAAACCCCACTCCAAGTGGAGAAAGTTATGAGTATCGTTTTCGTAAATCATCTCCTGTAATCGCTAAGTTAGACTATACTTATGCGGATAAATATCTGCTTAGTGCAAGTTATAGAAGAGATGGATCTTCAAATGCTTTTGGTCCCAATAGTAAATACGGTAATTTCTCTTCTGTAAGTGCCGGATGGAGGATATCAGAGGAAGGTTTTCTCGATAATAAAATCAGTTGGCTAAACGATCTCAAATTACGGGTTGGTTATGGCATACTTGGTAATGACAATATCAGTGATTTTGGTTTCATTACAACCTATAGATTTGATCCCTATAGTGCAGGTTATCCTATTGACGGTAGCAACACAAGTTTCTCGCCAGGGTTACGTAATACTTCTATAGGTAATCCTAACGTAAAATGGGAGCAATCTGCCACAACAAATATTGGGTTAGATGCGACTATGTTCAACAATAAATTAAACATAGTGCTTGATTTGTATTCCCGCAAAACAACTGATTTATTATATTCGAGGCAATTAGATCCTATTTTATTTGGTAGTATTGACAGACAGGCAACTAACATTGGAGATATGACTAATAAAGGAGTGGATTTAGGCATTAACTATAGAACTAATTTTAGTAAAGATTTTAAATTTGATGCAGGTATTACATTTTCTTTATACCGTAATAAAGTGGGTAATATTGCCGATCCTTTCTTTGAAGGAAACAGATCAAGAATTGATCCATTTAACCGTTCTGTTACCGGAAAGCCCATTTCAAGTTTTTATGGTTATATAATTGATGGATTCTTCCAAAACCAGGCAGAAGTTGATGCTTCTTCTCAAGCCAATAAGGGTATAGGTAAATGGAGGTACAAGGATTTATCAGGTACTGACGGCAAGCCGGATGGCAAAATATCTCCAGATGATAGAACTTTTATGGGAAACCCACATCCTAATTTTACAACCGGTATCAACTTAAATGCTTCTTATAAGAACTTTGATGTTTCTACATTCTTATATTGGAAAAGTGGAGGTCAAATCGTAAACTATGTTCGTTATTGGACTGACTTTAATACTTTCCAGGGCAACAGGGACAGGAGAGTTTTGTATGATAGCTGGACACCGGAAAACAGAAATGCCAAACTACCTGTATTGGATGGATCTGACGGTGCAAGTGGTCAGGTTCCTGTTAGTTATTATGTAGAATCAGGTGGTTATTTAAGACTCAAGAATCTTTCTTTTGGCTACTCGCTTCCAGCGGATGTTCTTAAAAGAATAGGGATTGACAGACTTAGAATTTATGTTCAGGCTCAAAACTTATTTACCATCACTAAGTACACGGGTTTAGATCCTGAAATTTCAACTCAACAAGTTGGTAGAGGTGATTATAGGGCATCACGATCTGATGCTAATAGTTTAGGTGTAGACTATGGTAACTTTCCAACACCAAGAATTATTACAGCAGGGGTGAACCTTACTTTTTAAATAAAATAGTTTTAAAAACTTAATAATAGTTTATGAAAAAAAATAAATTTCGCATACTCGCTTTATCCTTTACTGTGATAACGGGTACATTGATATTACAGGCGTGCAAGAAAAGTTTTTTGGACGCTCAGCCTTATGGACAGTATACATCAGACCTTATAAAGAATAAGAAGGGTTTAGATGGTTTGCTGGTAGGGGTTTATGGTGTCCTTGATGGACAGGGTGTAGCCGGTGATCCATGGGAAACTTCAGCAGTTAACTGGGCAACAGCGGGGGTAGCTGCAGATGATGCATACAAAGGAACTGATGCCAACGACCAGCCGCAAATGACTGAGGTAGAGCAATATAAATCTCAGCCGTCAAACAGGTATTTCTACAATAAATGGCTTGCTGTATATGAAGGCGTTTCCAGGTCAAACTCAGTGATTCGTTTGGCTGCTGATCCTGCAATTGTTTTAACAGAAGATGAGAAAAAGAATATATTGGGTCAGGCAAGATTTTTAAGGGGCCACTATCATTTCGAGGCCAAAAAAATGTGGAATAAAGTTCCTTATATATCTGATACCACTTCCACCTACAACAACGCAAGTGATATCTGGTCAAAAATTGAAGAAGATTTTAAATTCGCTTACGATAATCTTCCTGAAAAGCAAGACCTCGCAGGTAAAGTTAATAAGTGGGCTGCGGCATGTTATCTGGCCAAGTCATACATCTATCAAAAAAAGTTTACTGAAGCAAAAGCATTATTTGATGTGATTACAGTAAGTGGTATGACATCTCAAGGTAAACAGTATGGTTTGCTGGACGCATATTGGCAGGCTTTTGATGCAGAATACGATAATAATAAGGAAGAAGTATTTGGTATTTCTACCGCTGCTTCTGGCAATGTAGATGGTAGTGGAGAACGTTCATTGGGACTTGCTTTTCCTTATGGAGGAGACTTTGGTTGCTGTGGATTTTTTCAGCCATCCCAGAATTTGGTAAATGCATACAAAACAGGGGTTGATGGATTACCACTTTTTACTACTTTTAATGATGTTGATTTAAAAAATGATCAGGGTCTAAAAGATGCTGACGCTTATACAAATGATAACACAACTCCTTTAGACCCGAGATTAGACTGGTCAGTAGGAAGACGAGGTGTTCCTTTTTGGGATTGGGGTCCCCATCCGGGCTACTCCTGGATACGGGATCAGAACTATGCTGGGCCCTTTAGTCCTAAAAAGCATGTGTTTTCAAAAAAAGATGAATCTACGCTTACTTCTTCTGGTTGGAAGAATATCACTGCAAAAGATATCTACCTTATCCGTTATTCAGATGTATTGTTGATGGCAGCAGAAGCCGAAATTGAAGTAGGTTCTTTGGCAAAAGCACAGGCATACATTAACCAGGTACGCAGCAGAGCTAAAAACCCTGCGAGCTGGGTAAAATCAGCACCAGCCAATTATGTAATTAATTTATATAGTGTCCCTTTTGCTTCCAAAGATGGAGCCACAACGGCTGTACGTTTTGAGAGAAGGCTAGAGCTGGCAATGGAAGGTATTCGTTGGTTTGACCTCGTTAGATGGGGCATAGCTGCAGAAACTTTAAATACTTACCTGGCAAAAGAGAAGCTTAAACGCACATATAAAACAACCGCCTCTTTTACAAAGGGTAAAAATGAGTATTTTCCAATCCCTGCAAGTATCATAGATATTGCCGCAAAATATGGTAATAAACTAGATCAGAATCCGGGATATTAATAGGGTAGTTATTATTTAATTATTGTTATAAGTGGCAGCGTTAATACCGCTGCCACTTTTTAATTTGTTTTTTATCTTGGTTATTAAAGTCTTTTCAATGAAAAGTATACAATTTTTTTTGTGCCTGCTATCTGTATTTTTATTTTTTTCCTGCAGTAAAAAGAGATCGTTATTTGAGCTTATACCACCCGAGCATACAAATATTCATTTTAATAATCTTATTGTTGAAACAGACTCAATAAATCCAATTGACGTTACGAATATTTATAACGGTGGGGGTGTAGGAATGGGAGATTTTAACAATGATGGTTTACAGGATATATATTTTACTGGAAATCTGGTTTCCAACAAATTGTATATAAACCAGGGGAGCCTCACGTTTAAAGATATAACCAAAGAGTCTGGTACGGACGGTGAAGGCCGCTGGTGCAGGGGAGTAGCGGTAGTAGATATAAACAACGACGGATTAATGGATATGTACGTTTGTGTTTCTATGGACAAAAGTGCTGAAAGAAGACAAAATATTTTGTACGTTAATGAAGGAATAGATAAAAACGGTATACCCCATTTTAAAGACATGGCGGCAGCTTATGGTTTAAATGACACCACTCATTCAACCATGGCTACTTTTTTTGATTATGATAATGACGGAGACCTGGACATGTACCTTGTTGTAAATGAAATTTTAAAAACGCAGAATCCCGCAGTTTTCAGACCAATAATACATGATGGTACTTTTCCGAGTACTGGCAGATTGTATCGCAACGACTTTGATTTAAAATTGAAGCACCCGGTATTTACCAATGTATCAAAACTGGCCGGCACAAGCACTGAGGGATATGGCCACAGTGTTTGCATAGCTGATTTTAATAAAGATGGATGGAAAGATATTTTTGTTACCAATGATTTCAATTCTAACGATCTGTTATACATAAATAACAGAAATGGAACTTTTACCGATAAGGCGGCTTCTTACTTTAAACACACATCCGCCAACGGAATGGGACAGGATGTGATTGACATCAATAATGATGGATTGTCGGATGTAGTAGAATTGGATATGAACCCCCAGGATAATTTTCGTAAGAAAATGATGATGAATGCCAACAGTTATCAAAACTTTCAAAACAGCGATTTATATAAATATCAATACCAGTATGTTCGCAATACGCTGCAAATAAATCAGGGCCCCAGGGTAAATGAAAATGATTCGATAGGTGATCCTGTTTTTAGTGAAGTAGGTTATTTTGCAGGTATTGCAGAAACTGACTGGAGCTGGACTCCTCTGGTGCAGGATTTTGATAATGATGGTTACAGAGATATAATTATTACCAATGGGTTTCCAAGAGATGTTACTGATCATGATTTTGTTTCTTTCAGGCAACGATCTTATAATGTAGCAAGTAAAGAATATACCTTATCTCAGATTCCTCAGGTAAAGATTCATAATTATGCTTTTCACAATACCGGCAACGTAACTTTTATTGATGAATCAATAAATTGGGGTTTAGAAAAACCTTCTTTCTCAAACGGAGCAGCCTACGCTGATCTTGATAATGATGGAGACATGGATATGGTGATAAATAATATTGATGATGAGGCCTTTGTTTATGAGAATACATCGATGAACAAAAAAGAAGAAAGCAATCATTACTTAGCTGTAAAACTTATCGGTGATTCCTTAAACCGCAATGGTGTAGGAACCTGGATCGAGTTGCATTATGGCGGCAAGCAACAGGTAATTGAGCAAACTCCTTATCGTGGTTATCTATCCACAGATCAGTTAGATGCACATTTTGGTTTAGGTAGTGTTTCCAAAATAGATTCATTGATAATTAAATGGCCGGATGGGAAAATGCAGCTATTAAAAAATGTTATTACCGATAAAATTATTACTATTAATAAAAAAGAGGCGGAACAAAAATATGATTGGGTGCATCCTGTGTTTGCGCAAAATACGTTGTTTAAAGAAATTTCAGATTCCATTGGCATACATTATCAGCACCAGCAAAATGATTTTATTGATTTTAATATTCAAAAATTATTGCCACATAAATTCTCTGAGTATGGCCCCTCTTTAGCGGTTGGCGATATTGATGGCAATGGATTAGATGATATGATCATTGGCGGAGCTTCCTCTTATAGTGCACAACTTTTTTTACAACAACCCAGTACTGGTTTTGTACAAACTGCCTTATTGCCTAATACAGACCTTACCCAAAAGCAAAACGATGACATGGGGTTGCTTTTGTTTGATGCTGATGGTGATGGTGATCTTGATTTATTTATTGCCAGCGGCGGGTATCAAAATCAATCCAATACAGTTAATTATCAGGATAAATTTTATATCAATAATGGCAAAGGAAAGTTCTCTCTCGATTCATCTGCACTGCCAAATAATTTTATTAGTAAATTTTGTGTTAGAGCAATTGATTATGATAAGGATGGTGATCTTGATTTGTTTATTGCCGGCAGGGTTGATCCTTGGAATTATCCTAAACCTGTATCTAGTTTCGTTTATCGCAATGATTCTAAAGATGGCCATATAAAATTTACAGATGTTACCAATGAGGTGGCAAAAGATTTAAAAAATATTGGTCTTGTGTGTGATGCCGTGTTTACAGATTTTGATAATGATGGCTGGCCTGACCTTATTCTTGCAGGAGAATGGATGCACATCACATTTTTGAAAAATGAAAAAGGGGTATTTAAAAACATTTCTGCAAAATCTGGAATTAATAACCAGGTTGGTTGGTGGAATTCCATTGTACCAGGCGATTTTGATAATGATGGCGATATGGATTACATAGTGGGTAATCTAGGACAAAATTCTTTTTACAAAGCTTCCGACAAATATCCAGTTTCCATTTATGCAAAAGATTTTGATAATAATGGAAGCTATGACGCCTTTCCAACATTGTATCTGCCAGCAAGTCAGCTAGATCAAACAAAAAAGGAATATCCAGCACAAACAAGAGATGATGTTGTTAAGCAAATGATTGGTATACGTTCAAAATTTCAGAATTATAAATCTTACGCAGAAGCAACCATCGATCAAGTTCTTACAAAAGAACAATTAAAGGATGCCTTGATTTTAAGAGCTAATAATTTCACCTCCTGCTTACTTAAAAATGAGGGTAACAATAAATTTTCGCTGATCCCTTTACCTGCACAGGCGCAAATTTCTATTTTAAACGGAATGACGGTAGATGATTTTGATGGTGATGGAAATTTAGATGTTTTAATAAACGGCAACGATTATGGTACCGAAGTGTCTGTAGGGCGTTATGATGCTTTAAATGGATTATTACTCAAGGGAAAGGGAAATGGAAATTTCATTCCGCAAACCATTCTTGAAAGCGGAATTTATATTCCGGGAAATGGTAAAGCGTTGGTAAAATTAAGAAGCAGTAAAAATAAATACCTGGTAGCTGCATCCCAAAACCGAGGTCCGCTAAAAGTGTATGAATTAAAGCAGGAGAATAAAATGATCTCTTTGAAGCCGGATGATTTCAGTGCCGAGATAAAATATAAAAATGGTAAAGTGCAAAAGCAGGAATTTTATTACGGGAGCTCTTTTCTTTCACAATCTGCCAGGTTTTTGATTATCAGTAAAACTACATCTTCTGTAATTATTTACGGAATTAAAGGACAGTCAAGAATAGAAACATTTTAAAATTTACACTGCACGTACATATTAAACAAAGCATGCACTATAATCATAAAGCAAAAAGGATTAAATAATTTTAGACATCTTCATTCCGGAGTAAAATACTTTGACAAAGGAAATTTTGTTGTTGTGTTTAAAGATTTTAAAAGGATGTAGAGGAAAGAATAAATCTTTTAACACATATTTGCTAAGCAGTACTAGATTTAATTAACTATAAAAATCCAGATTGTAGTACCAACTTATACAAATTCAATTTCAGGTGCGAATTGTTAAAAAATATTATTAGAAAAAGTAAAAAATATCACTTTTAAACCATGCTTTTTTTAAATAATCATCACCTAAAGTGCCTTTCTATTTACAATTATTTAATTGAGGATAAAATAATATCAACTTAGTATTTTTTTATTTTTGGATTTGTTAAAAAAAAAAAATTACATTTGTCGAACATTAAATAAACCAAGCTGCTATATGTTAAAAAAACTCCTCTTTGGGATTTGCGCATTGTTATGCTGCATTTTCCTTTCTCCCCAAGTCTTTGCTCAACAAAAAACAATTACCGGTAAGGTAACAAATGCAAAAGATAATTCTCCCGTTGGTTTAGCAACGGTAAGTGTAAAAGGAACTAAAGTTGCTGTTAGTACAGGGGCAAATGGAGAATTCTCCATCAATGTTCCCGATGGTAAGAGCACGTTGGTTATTTCTTCCATAGGTTATGGTACGGATGAAGTTAGTATTTCAGGAAGATCTACTGTTATAGTTTCATTAAATGAAACTACTTCGTCTTTAAATGAAGTGGTTGTAACAGGGTATACCGCCCAAAAGAAGAAAGATATTACAGGTGCTGTAGCTGTAGTAAATATGAAAGATTTTAAACAGGTGCCTGCAGGTACAGGCGAAGAAGCGTTGCAGGGAAGGGCTTCAGGCGTTACCATCATTAGTTCTGGCCAGCCCGGGGCCGCAAGTGATATTCGAATAAGGGGTATTACCGCTTTCGGTAATAACGCTCCGCTAGTTATTGTAGATGGCGTACGGGGTGATTTGCATAATATCAATATTCCTGATATTGAGTCTATGCAGGTACTAAAAGATGCTTCTGCGGCGATCTATGGTGTTGCCGGTTCAAACGGTGTTATCATTATTACTACAAAACGTGGTAAGTCAGGTAAGGCAAAATTTAGTTACGATGCCTACTACGGTCGTACAACGCAGGGCAAAGGTTTTGATATGGCAAACACCCAGCAGGAAGCAGATGCCATTTTTTTGCAGCAGCGTAATTCGGGTATTGCCAATCCTAGCAGTATTCAATTTGGCAGTGGTGCCAACCCCGTTATTCCGGATTATATAACACCTACTAAGTCGTTTGAGGGCGATCCTAATACAGACCCATCGACCTACAATATTAATTCAAATCAAATTACAAAAATAAATAAAATTGGGACTAATTGGTATAACGAAATAACCAGGAATGCTCCCGTTCAACAACATAATATATCTGTAAGTTCTGGTTCAGATAGGAGTTCCTACTTCTTTTCATTGGGTTATCTTGACCAACAGGGTATTGCTAAGTTTCAATACAATAAAAGGTATTCTTTAAGAGCGAATACGCAATTTAACATCAAGGATAAGGTCCGCATTGGTGAAAATGCATACATTTTCTATAAACAAAATCCTACTTACGGCAACCAGGGTGAAGGCAGTCCTTTCACTACAGTTTATCGTGAATCTGCTGCTATACCCGTGTACGATATCATGGGTAATTTTGCCGGTACCAAATCCAACGATTTTGGTAATTCCCGTAATCCATACGCTGATATGTATAGAACGAAAGACAATAAAGGCGCAGAGGTATCTATACAAGGAAATGTTTATGCTGAAGCTGATATATTAAAACATTTTACCGCACGTAGCAGCTTTGGAGGCACGTTATCGAATGGTTACAACTACAGCTTCGGTTACGTAGGATATGAAAATGCCGAAGGAAATACAGGCGCTAATTCTTTCAGTGAGGGTGCCAACTACGATAACCAATGGACTTTCACCAATACATTGGCTTACAATAACACGTTCAAAGATCATAGTGTTAAAGTGTTGTTAGGAACTGAAGCGGTAAGTTATTTCGGCCGTGGTGTAGGTGCAGGAAGAAGTAATTATTTCTCAGAGAATCCAAATTATTGGACAATCGGGACAGGAACAGGTGCACAGTCAAACTCGGGTTATGCCTATCAAAGTTCTCTTTGGTCACAGTTTGCACGCCTTGAGTATGGTTATAAAGGAAAATACCTGATTAACGCAACTCTGAGAAGAGACGCATCTTCAGTATTTGTGGACAGTGTTAGAACAGGATATTTCCCTGCTATATCAGGCGCATGGAGAATTTCCGAAGAGAATTTCTTCAAAGGCATTACATTCATTAATGATCTGAAAGTAAGATATAGCTGGGGTAAATTAGGTTCTATTAGTAACGTAAATGGCACCAATCCTTTCAATCTGTATGGAACAAGGTTTGGCCGTTCTTTCTATTCTGTAAATGGTAGTAGCACTTCTCCAAATGGTGGTTTTTACAGGAGTAATATCGGTAACCCCGGAACAACATGGGAAGGTGATATTATTTCTAATATTGGATTTGATGCGGTATTCTTGAAAAATAAATTCGAATTAACTGTCGACTACTATAAAAAGAAAGTGAGCGGATTGTTATTCCAAGCCTCAGGTATTCCATACGATAGGGTATTTGTGGGTGATGCTGATCTTCCAAAAGTGAACATCGGTAATATGCAAAATACTGGTATCGACGGTAGTTTAACTTACCATGGTTCTGTTGCCAAAGATTTCCGTTTTGATATCACAGCCACCTTTACAACTTATAACAATAGGATTGTGGATATACCTGGTTTACCTTACTTTAACGGACCTGGTGTAAGAAATATAACACCTACACGTAACGAGGAAGGTCATCCGGTAGGTGCATTTTACGGATATCAAGTGTTGGGATTATTCCAGAGTGCAGACGAGGTTGCTAAGGCACCAAAACAAATTGATGCAGCGCCAGGTTTGTTTAGATACAAGGATGTTGATAATAACGGCAAAATAGATGAGAACGACCGCACTTTCATAGGCAATCCAAATCCTAATTTTACCTATGGCTTAAACATTGGTTTCAGTTATAAGAATTTGGATTTTTCTACATTCTTTTTCGGAATGCAAGGAAATGATATTTTTGACAATACAAAGACCTTTACCGATTTCCCCGATTTCTTTAAAGGCGGTTTGAGAAAAGAAGCAGCCCTAAATTCATGGACACCAACCAATCCCGGTGCCACTGTGCCTAAATTGCGTCTTAAAGGTGGGTTCAGTTCTGATCAGGTAGCTAATAGCTATTTTATCAGCAAGGGTTCTTACCTGCGGAATAAGCAAATGCAGATTGGCTATGTGTTCCCTGCCAACATGCTGTCAAAATTCGGTGTTGAACGTTTAAGGATTTATATTCAATCTGCCAACATGTTTACCATTACTAAGTATAAGGGGCTGGATCCGGAATTACAGAGCACCTCTGATAATAACGGAAAAACAATCAATAATACAACTCAGTTTGGTATCGACCAGGGAAACTATCCACATACGCCATCTTACCTGATTGGCATTAATCTTAATTTCTAAAATTGACTTAATTATTTTTTTATGAAAAGTATCAAATATAAAATTTTAATTCCCACGGCTATTGCTGTAATAGCGCTGGTTGCTTGTAGTAAGGAGTTTCTGAATAAGCCTCCTTTAGGAACCCTGAATCCTCAAATTGTAGCTACCGAGACGGGTGTTCAGGGTCTGCTGATCGGTGCGTATTCATTGGTGGATGGAAACGGCTCTGCTGGTGATGGTAACTATGGATCAGCGGCGTCTAATTGGGGATATGGTGGTGTAGCAAGCGACGACGCCTATAAAGGTTCGATTGCTACTGACGTAAGTGATTTTGCGCCATTCGAAGACTTTGTATCGTTAACACCAAGTAATGGTGCCGTTCCACAAAAATGGAATTTATGTTATAACGGAGCCCAGCGGTGTAACGATGTAATTAGAACATTGGCTATCGCAAAAGATATTCCCGCGGCTACCCAAACCTTAATTACAGCGCAGGCACGTTTTTTAAGAGCCTTCTTTCACATGGAATTAAAGAAAGTATTCAACAACATTATCTATGCGGATGAAACGGTGTCACCTACGAACACTGATGTTACTAATGAAACAGATGTTTGGCCAAGAATTGAAGAAGATTTAAATTTTGCAATAGCAAATTTACCGGAAACCTGGAGCGAAGTTGGGAGAGTTAATAAATCTGCTGCTAAGGCATTTTTAGCGAAAGCTTACATGTTCCAAAAGAAATTCACAGCGGCTTATCCCATTTTGCAGGATCTGATAGCTACGGGAAAAACTTCAGGCGGAGCGAACTATGCATTACTTCCACATTTCTACTCCAATTTTAACCCTGCGCAGAAAAATAGTCCAGAATCAGTGTTTGCTGCACAAACTTCTGTTCAGGATGGTTCTTCAGTTGATTGGGGCGGTTCCCCTAATGGTAACTACGGAGACATCTTAAACTTCCCCTACAATGGTGGTCCTGGTGCATGCTGCGGTTTTTATAACCCTTCGCAGGATCTTGCTAATGCATTTAAAACAGACGTAAATGGCCTTCCTTTACTTGATGAATCATACGCAATGGGTGCAAAAGTAGGAGACCCTGAAACGCCATATGCAGGTACATTAGATCCTCGTATTGATTGGACAATTGGCAGAAAAGGCATTCCTTATTTGGATTGGGGTAAGCATCCCGGAGATGCCTGGATAAGAGATGTTGTGAACGACGGGCATTTTAGTCCTATGAAGAATGTTTATGCGGCTTCTCAGAAAGGTGCATTTACGGATGTGGGAAGCGCTTATTGGGGGCCAACCGAGTTAGTAGCCAACAACGTTAACCTTATACGGTATGCTGATATATTATTGTGGGCTGCCGAGTGTGCCGCTACTGCCGGTGATTTACCAACTGCGATGGGTTATGTAAACCGGGTTAGGTCAAGAGCTGCAGATCCAACCGGTTGGGTATACAAATATCCAAAAACAGGTACCCCGGCTGTTGATGATGTTAGCAGTTATGATGCACCAAGCGCTAGTTTTAAAGATCAAACAACTCCAGCATCTAATTACAAGATTGGCTTGTACACTGCAGCTACATTTAATACGAATGCAATAAAAGCCATCATGTTTGAAAGACGTTTGGAACTAGCAATGGAAGGTCATCGTTTCTTTGACCTTGTAAGATGGGGAATTGCAGCGCCAACCATTAACACTTATATTGCAAGAGAAAAACCTGAAAGACCATTAAAATCGGATGCGAATTTTGCTGCTGGTAAAAATGAATACTTTCCAATACCGCTGAGTGCGACTGATAATTTAAATTCTGACGGCAAAATCAGGGTTAAACAAAATCCTGGATATTAATCTGTATTACATTTTTTAAATAATTAAAAGAGATAGGGCTACCCCCTGTCTCTTTTTTGTAATCTAAACAACTTAAACTAATCTTGCTGCAAAGTAATTATATGAAACTGAACTGTGGAATTGCTCTTTTTCTATTTGTCTCATTTTTCTGTTTTTCGTGCAAACAAAATAGCCCCCTTTTTCATTTAATTTCAGCGGATCAATCGGGGATTCATTTTAATAACAAAATAGTTGAAAATGATTCCATTAATCCAATTGACATAACAAATATTTATAACGGCGGAGGCGTGGGAATAGGAGATTTTAATAATGACGGTTTGCAGGATATTTATCTCACAGGAAACCTGGTATCAAATAAATTGTACCTGAACAAAGGCAAAATGCATTTTGAAGACATTACTGAAGAAGCTGGCGTAAATGGAGAGGGTAAATGGTGTAGAGGTGTGTCGGTAGTGGATATTAATAATGACGGCTGGCAAGACATGTATGTATGTGCGTCCATGGATAAAAGTCCAGAAAAAAGAAAAAATCTTCTTTACGTAAACCAGGGACTAGATAAAAATGGGATACCAGGTTTTAAAGAAATGGCTGCAGCGTATGGTTTAGATGATACTACCCATTCTACCATGGCAGCCTTTTTTGATTATGATAACGATGGCGACCTAGATATGTATCTGGCAGTTAACCAGATTGTAAAAACAGTCAATCCTGCTATTTACAGACTTAAAATAACAGATGGCAGCTTCCCCAGTACAGGAAGGCTATATAGAAATGACAGGAATGTTACCTTAAAACATCCTGTATTTACAGATGTAACGAGGGAAGCTGGGCTTACAATTGAAGGCTATGGGCACGGCGTTTCCATCGCAGACATCAATAGAGACGGGTGGAAAGATATTTTCGTAACAAATGATTTTAATACTAATGATCTGTTTTATATCAATAATCATAATGGAACTTTTACCGATAAAGCATCATCCTATTTTAAACACACGTCTGCAAATGGCATGGGACAGGATATTATAGACATCAATAATGATGGTTTATCCGATCTGGTAGAACTGGATATGAATCCTGAAGATAATTATCGAAAAAAAATGATGTTGAGCGCCGGTAGTTATCAAAATTATCAAAATAGCGATTATTTTAATTATCAGTACCAATATGTAAGAAACACCCTTCAGGTGAATCAAGGCCCTAGGATTAATGGCAACGATTCGATTGGCGACCCTGTTTTTAGCGAAGTTGGATATTTTGCCGGGATGGCAGAAACAGACTGGAGCTGGTGCCCATTAGTTGCCGATTTTGACAATGATGGATTTCGTGACATGGTAGTTACAAATGGATATCCTAAAGACATTACAGATCATGATTTTATCGCCTTTCGCCAACAGTCATCTGCCATCGCTACCAAAGAATTTACGCTACAACAAATTCCCCAGGTTAAATTACATAAATATGCATTTCAAAATAGTGGAAATCTCACCTTTAACAATGTTTCAAAAGATTGGGGACTAACAGGAGTAACTTTTTCCAATGGGGCAGCTTACGCCGATTTGGATAATGATGGCGATCTTGATATGGTTATTAATAATATCAATGATGAGGCTTCAGTCTTTGAGAATACAAACATGGATTCTGATAAAAAGAATCAGCATTATTTGTCTGTAAAATTACTCGGCGACTCCTTAAATATAAATGGTTTAGGCACATGGATAGAATTATATTACGGCGGTAAGCAGCAAGCATATGAACAGACACCTTATCGGGGTTATTTGTCTACCGTTCAATTAAATCCTCATTTTGGTTTAAGCGATGTTGCTATTGTAGATTCTATGGTAATTAAATGGCCGGATGGAAAAAAAGAAGTATTGAAAAACGTTCCCACAAATCAAACTATAAAAATAAATAAAGCAAATGCAAAAGATACATACATATGGGCACAGCCTGTGTTTGCACAAAACAATTTATTCACAGATATAACCAATAAAATAGGGGCACATTATACCCATTCGCAAAAAGATTATGTTGATTTTAATATTCAAAAATTAATACCTCATAAACTATCAGAATATGGCCCTTCTCTCGCTGCAGGAGATTTAAATGGAGATGGATTGGATGATATTGTTGTTGGAGGTAATTCTTTGGCAGGAGCAACAATTTTGTTACAACAAAGTAATGGGGAATTCTTAAAAGATACATTCCCCAAGCCAATCCAAAATATGGCTATGCAGTATCAGGATATGGGAACTACTTTGTTTGATGCTGATGGTGATGGTGATCTTGATCTTTATTTATCTCACGGTGGTTTTGAAAGCAAACCCAATACAGCAGCTTACCAGGATAAATTTTATATCAATAATGGTAAAGCAAAATTCACCCTTGATTCTCTGGCATTCCCTCAAAACTCAACCAGTAAGTCCTGTGTAAGAGCAATTGATTATGACAAGGATGGAGATTTAGATCTTTTTATTGCAGGAAGAGTTGACCCCTGGAATTATCCAAAACCTGTCTCTAGTTTTATCTACAGAAATGATTCAAAAGATGGGCATATTAAATTTACGGATGTAACCAATGAAGTAGCAAAAGATTTAAACAATATTGGCCTTGTGTGCGATGCTATGTTTACTGATTTTGATAATGATGGATGGCCCGATCTTATTTTAGCAGGAGAGTGGATGCCTGTAACTTTTTTAAAAAATGAAAAAGGTATTTTTAAAAATGTAACTGCAAAATCAGGTAGCGCAAACCAGGTTGGATGGTGGAACAGTATAGTTGCCGGCGATTTTGACAATGATGGTGATATAGATTATGTTATTGGAAATTTGGGTAAAAATTCATTTTATAAAGCTACCGAACAAATGCCTGTATCAATTTATGCTAAAGACTTTGATAATAACAGTAGTTATGACGCATTTCCTTCCTTATACCTTCCGGCAAGTCAGGAAGATCCTACCAAAAAAGAATTTCCTGCGCAAAACAGGGATGATATTGTTAAACAAATGATTGGTATGCGGTCTAAATTTCAAAATTATAAATCCTATGCTGTTGCTACCATGGATCAATTGTTTTCAAAAGAGCAATTAAAAGATGCATTAATTTTAAGAGCAAATAATTTAAGCTC
>Ga0209724_1000670_pt1 | contig 32470 bp, 29 predicted proteins | sample grotaG_FD_184143 | JGI IMG/M metagenome (GOLD analysis project Ga0209724, IMG submission 184143) | Glacier valley bacterial and archeal communities from Borup Fiord, Nunavut, Canada, to study Microbial Dark Matter (Phase II) -... | ecosystem: Environmental > Aquatic > Freshwater > Ice > Glacier ... | reverse complement strand
GCATTCCTTTTAACCGAAACAGACCGGTTAACAGGGATGCTTCCTTTTTTATGCCAATTGGAACGATTCTTTGAAAATGTGGAACCACATTTATCAACGTTGGTTCCACATTTAACAAATGTGGTTCTACTCTTCGCAAGGTTGGTTCCACATTTTTCAACGTTGGTTCCACTCTTTGCAAGGTTGGTTCCACATTTATCAACGTTGGTTCCACTCTTTGAAAATGTGGTTCCACATTTATCAAGGTTGGTTCCACTCTCTAAAAAACAGGTGATAACTGGCTAAAAATCAATGAATAATACCATTAATGTACTAAAAATAGTGAGAGCTATTGGGAAAACCTTATTAACTACCAGGTTTTGTATTTAGCTTCGCTGATTTGCAATTGCAATCATTTCGGTGTATTTTACATTCCAGGTTTGGAAAATAACGCTTGTGAATCTTTTAATTTGATTCCTTTCGCAAGTTCAACCTCTTTTATCGCATTTCGCGTTTCAACAAGGGGCAATGGCTTTTTCGCGCCTTTTCGCCCCATCGCTCGTTTTCTCATATTCTCTCCCTCTTTTTCTATTCCACGTTAAACTCCACCGTCTTTTTTAACCGGTTGCTTTCGAGGCAAGCCTCCAGAATGCGGATCGTGGTTAATGCTTCTTCGGGTTTAACCATCAATTCTTTCCCTTCACGGATGACGCCATACAGGTTGGCAAAGAAATCGGCATAATTGCCTGGTAATGTTTCGATTTTGCCATTAAAATGAAGCCCGTTGATGTTGGTATTCAGAGTGCCCCAGTCAGGTTGCGAATCTTCGCCCCATTTTGGCTCGTTGGGCAAGTGATGAAGCTTCAGCATCTCCTCCTGAGGATCGGTTCCCATTTTCACGAAAGATCCTTCTGTGCCATGGAGTATGTATTGAGGTCCCATTTCACGGACAAGGTATGAGCAACGCAATGTAGCATTGAACTGCTTGTAATGTAGCCTGATATCAAAATTGTCGGTTGTTCGTCCTCCTGTGCGCAAAACATTTAGATTAGCAGTCACTGCATTTGGTAAACCAAACAAAACAAGTGCCTGATCGACAATGTGCGAGCCAAGATTAAACAAAACCCCTGTACGTTCGTCACCGTCCTCTTTCCACGACCCTTCCTGGATAAAATTGCGGTAGCGGTCGTAATGTGCTTCATATTCAACGATTCGGCCAAGCAATTGTTCTGCGACAATTTTTCTTACAGTCCGAAATCCGTTGTCCAACCGGCGGCTTTGATAAACCGTCATGATCACTCCCTTCTTTTTTGCCAATGCAATCAACGCTCTGGCATCGACACTGTTTTTTGTAAACGGCTTTTCAACAACAATGTGTTTTCCTGCTTCGATGGCTTGTTTGGCCATGTCGAAATGGAGGTAATCGGGCGTATTTACAATAACGAGTTCCACTTCAGGGTCGTTTAGAATCTCTTCATAAGTACGGACAATCGTAGCTTCGGGATATCTTTCTGCCGACACATTTTTTGTCCGTTCAAGGATTTTGTGAATCTTAAACTTCTCCGGAAATATTTTTAGTGAAGGTCCCTGAAAGACCACTCCCGACATCCCAAACGAGGCAATGGCGGTAACAATTGGTTTACTCATCGTTGTTTGTTTTTATTTAGAAATCAAAGATAGAAGTTTGTTTCTGGTTTTAAGAATTGAATACTGATTACTAAAGCCATTTCTTTCGTCTGAACAAGATCAGCATGACAATCGTGATGGATATCATAATTCCCCAGAAAATAAAATATCCACTTCTCCATTCCAGTTCTGGTAAATATTTGAAATTCATTCCATAAACTCCTGCAAAGAAGGTGAGCGGAATAAATATGGTCGAAAAGATGGTCAGTACCTTCATGATTTCATTCATCTTATAGCTGACCGTTGACAGATAAAGGTCCATCATGCCGGATGTCAGATCGCGCAAACTTTCGAGTGTTTCAATGATCTGAATGGTATGGTCGTAGATATTTCGGAAATAGATTTTCGTCCCTTCCTCGATTAGTTCATGATCGGAATGCTGGAGCTGATTAAGTACTTCACGTGCCGGCCAGATCGATTTTTTGACATATCCGAGTCGTCGTTTTAACCTGTAAATCGCCTCCTGACTTGATTGGTCAGGTGAAGCAATTAATTCTTCTTCCGTCTCTTCTATCGTCTCGCCGATGGATTCAATTAATGTGAAATATTGATCTATAATGATATCCGTAATTGCAAAAATCAGGTAATCACTTTTCATCTTTCTTACGCGTCCCAATCCGGTTAGTATACGGGTTTGCAATGTTTCGAAAATTTCGGGGGTCGTTTCGTGAAATGTAATCACATAATTTGAGCCCAGTATTATACTGATTTGTTCAATATTTACATCGCGGCTTACGGGATCGAGCTGTATAATTTTGAATACCATAAAGATGTATTCTTCTCGTTCTTCAATACGCGGTCGCTGAGTTGTATTTGCAATATCCTCAAGATCGAGAGAGATAATATTAAAAAGATTACCAATTTCGTTTAATATTTCTGAATTATGAACTCCGGTTACCTGAAACCACTTGATGCCCGGATGCTCAAGATAAGCCTTCATCTCACTTACGGAACCAAATATGGTCTCCTTTGTGGTTGATTCGTCAAATTCAAGTACTTCTATTTTGACCTTATCTTCGCGTGGCTGGCCGATATATTCAACCGTACCTGGAATACTTCCTCTTTTTGCCGTCTTTGAAACAAATTTCTGGAGATCAACCTTTTTTAGTTTTCTTTTGCGCTTCATTCCCAAAGTATTTTTGACAGACAGATATTTAGTTCAAAGATAATTTTAAACTTACTTTAAATTTTCAAATATTGCAGCGGAAAAACTTTTAAATGGGGTTTTTTGTTAAAAGAAGTGAGCGGATTTAAATTTCTTCAATTCCGGCACTATATATGTAGAAAAGTGTATATGTTTGAATTGTTATTAAAAGGTTTAAAATTTAGTGTATGAAAATGAAATTTCAGGTGTTATTTGCTGTTATTCTAATGTCGATTTTGAAAACTACTGCATCTGTACCAGTTTTGGCAGGTGAGGGTGATGTGGTGAAGATTAACATAGCCCAGTTCAAGGCGCAGATTATGGATTTTGAGAAAAATCCGAAAGTTTGGAAATATGAGGGAGCTTTGCCTTGTGTTGTCGATTTTTATGCTGACTGGTGTGGACCTTGCCGTCTTGCGTCGCCGGCATTGGAAGAACTTGCCCAAAAATACAAAGGTAAAATCATTGTATATAAAGTCAATACAGATCAGGAACGCGAATTATCGACGGCATTTGGAATCAGCGGAATCCCTGCTTTTTTGTGGGTTCCCCAGGCAGGCAATCCAACCATGACAAGTGGTGTCCCTAAATCTCCTGAGGCGATTAAAGCCCAGTTTGAGAAAATGATCATTGATGTACTTTTAAAAACAAAATAAGGATTCGCAGTTAAACGAATCCTTATTTATTCTTTAGAAGTTATCTGCTTTGCGGTAGGCTTCAATTAATGCCAGTTCTCCTTCTTTTCCGTTGATGCTATTGCCATGTTCCATGCACAATACGCCATTGTATCCTTTTTCGGAAATGTGTTTAAAAGCATTTAAATAATTGATTTCTCCGGTTCCTGGTTCTTTGCGACCTGGATTATCGCCAATGTGGAAGGCTGCAATTTCTGACCATGCAGCATCTATATTTGGAATGATATTTCCTTCGGTGATCTGCTGGTGGTACATATCATCTACAATTTTACAGGCAGGACTGTTAACTGCACGACAGATCGCATAGGTTTGCGGTATGCCGGTCAGGAAAAGTCCGGGATGATCACGTTTATTCAACGGCTCAAGTACGATGGTTAATCCCCCTTTTTCGGCTATCTCGCTCAACTCGCGCATGATGTCAATCACATTGGCCGTCTGATAATCCCATGCCATTCTTTCGTTGTAGCGTCCGGGAACCATCAATGCACATTTGACACCTGTACGTTTGAAAAGTTCAACACCTTCATTCACTTTTTTAACCAGCATCTCGCGAACAGCCGGATCTTTTAGCACCATCGATTCTTTGCTGAAGTCAGCATACAAAACAAAAGGACCCATATCCATGTTCTGACGCGTGAGTTCAGCTACTATTTTATCCTGATCAGCTGTGCTACGTCCTGGTAATCCATTATCGAACATCGCCCTGAAACCCTGATCTGCGCAAAATTTGATCACTTCAACCGGATCTTTGCCAGCCAGCTCCGAAAAACTGCCGATTCCAGGAGCATATTTTAACTTGAATTTTGCCGAATTTGACGGTTTTGCTTCTGCAAGATTACTGCTGAATGCAATGTTTGAAAATCCCACAAGTGCAGCTGCAGCCGCTGTGTTTTGAATAAAGCCTCTTCTGTTCATGATGATTTTTTTTCAAAGATAAGTTTATTGATTTTTTTACTTCACATTCCAAAAAGAAAAAGCCACATCCGAAAATGTGGTTTCGGATGGGCAAGTAAAATATCTTAAGTCGATTTGATTCAGAATTCCCGCTCTTTCGGAACAACGATCCACATGATCAGATAGATCAATACTCCAGGAAACAAGACGGTAAAAAAGGTGGCTAATGCAAAAATCAGTCTTACTACTGTTGGGTCTACAACCATGTATTCGGCAATACCACCACAGATTCCGGCAAGCATTCTGTCTTTGCGCGAACGGATGAGTCGTTTTGGTGAATTAAGTTCCATAACGGTATTATTTTTTAGGGTTATCGTTTTCGTCGTCTTCGTCAGTCTCGTTTTCCTGGTTGAAAAGCTCTTCCTCGTATTCAAGTTCAAGATCCAAAAACTCCTCTGCTTGTTCGAGTAATTCTTTTTTCAACTCTTCGCTTGCAGGTTCATCATCAATCCAGTGAATTTCCTGATCCACAGTGAATGATTCGATATTCGAGCCTACGATAAAACGGGGTTGTTCGTTGTGGATGACAAAGATTCTGTCGGGTAAAACCTGCGAATTGTCTGCTAATAGAAATTTAGGTAACATGATACTTATTTTTTGAGATTAAAATGTTTGCACAACATTTATTGCACAATCAAAAATACAATATTTTAGTTGACATGAACACATTTTAATAATAATTTGCTGTTACATTTAATTCCAACACTTCCATCTTTTTTAGACAATTTTCTTTCAAGAGATTGGAATTTTAATTGTTTCTATTCCTAAACGGGAAGAGGTAAAACCAAAACCTGCGAAAGAGATTGATATTATGTGATTTCAGATTGGACCGCTCTCGATTGAGGGCGGTTTTTTTCTGGTTACTCCTCCCGATGCAGGATGTTAACTTCTTCTTTTAGCACTTCCTGAATTTCGAGAAAGTTATCTTGTAGTTGGAGCATATTTTCAGCAAAGAATGCGAAGATAACATCCCAGTCACTGATCTGGTAAAGGTTAACTTCCTGCTTTTCGACATAGATTCTGCAGACTTCCTGCTTATTGGAATTGAGGTAACAATAATTCCAGGTTAAACCCTCCGAAAAACCGTCTTCAAGCAGTATCCGATACCTTTCGACCAATTCGTAAACGCGTAAACGACGGTCTTCGGACTTGTGATTAATCTCAAGTGCAACCATTGCAAAATCCTGGTCGATATCGAATTTTAAATCAATATGACTAATTTTGGTATCGTGCAGAATCCATTTTTTCTTGCGCCAGGCCAGGTCCGGAATGGTCTCGCAATATTCATCAAACTGCGACCAGAACCTCTGCATCAACTCCTTTCTCTCTTCTTTTGTGAACATGCAATAGTTATCCGTTTATTGAGTTTTCGATAGCTGTTTGATAATAAAACCAGCGATAATAAAACCGAAATGATGAGAACAAAAGAGGAATTCCCATTGTGATATACGCCAACGAAAGAGAAGCTAAAGGTACAATAGCTGTTTTACGGAGAAATACTCCTAATGATATCATACCGAGCATCATCAGGTAACTTCTGGAATTGAAGAATTCGTAAAACTGATGGCTATTTCCATTGAGGGTTATGATCCGGTAAACATGTTTGCGCGAAATCTTTAAAAATACAAGCACGAAAAATATTAATCCAACACAAATGCATCCAATGATTTTCCCCCATGAAAAACCGGATGAAGCTTCGAGCATAGAACTGCCTCTGTATAAAAGCATTATGCCGGCAAATGTCCAGATGATAGCTGCCTCTAATAAAAGAGTACGCTTCGAAACGCAAAAAATTGAATATTTTGATAAATTCATTTTGTTTATATTAAAAAAAGAGCCTTACATTTACAGTAAGGCTCTTTTTTTTTCAATAGCTTGATTTAGGGTGTAAAAACTATGATAGTTTTACATTTACCGCATTCAATCCTTTTCTTCCTTCGGTTACATCGAAGGTAACATCGTCATTCTCTCTGACTTTGTCAATAAGACCAGTTACGTGTACGAAATACTCTTTTTCGGAGTCATTGTCTTTGATGAATCCAAAACCTTTGGATTCGTTGAAAAATTTTACTTTACCTGATTGCATTTTATTATTTTTTTAATCGCGACAAATATAACTTAAAATGATGAAATCCAAAGAATTTTAAAAAGAATATTCGTTTTATCCCAAATTTTCACCTTTATTAGCAAATATTATTAAGATATCAATAAACTTCGACATTTGAAATGAGTGGCGAGGCTTTTGATGCCGTTATTGTAATTTTAACTTTTTCGGTTTCAACCGGTTCAATTTTCAAAATTCTTTTATAACCGATGGTCGAACCTTTTGTTACCTCCACCCAATTGTTATCCTTCCATGCGTAAACAGCAAATCCTTTAACTCGTTGACCCAGTTTAATGTATTCCTGTATGGTAACGTATTTCACTGTTTTTTTTGAACCAAGATCGATGATGAGATTTCCTGTGTCCACGTCATCATTTGTGGCCCAATAGGTTTCCTTATTTCCATCATTGACGTTTGATGCAGCATAAAGTTTTGAATTTCCCCGCCAGGTGTCCGATTTTACAGTGGAATGGAGTGCCAGATTATTTTTAAAGGCATCGTCGATCAGCTGTTTCCATCCGCGCAATGCTTTAACGTCATTTTTGTGGAATAAACCTCTGCGATCGGGTGGGATGTTTAAAATCAGATTTGCACCTCTGCCGACTGATGAAAGGTATATTTCGAAAAGCTTTTCTGGAGATTTTACTTTTGTATCTTCTTCAGCATGGTAAAACCACCCCGGACGTATCGAAACATCTACTTCAGCGGGAATCCAGTTTTTTCCATTCTCCTCACCGGCATTCAGAATTTTTTCGATGCCACTTTTCCCTGCAAAGAGCGTGTCTGAAGTGATAGGCGACCAATTTGTTTCTCCAATGTAACCGCTTTCATTACCGCACCAGCGGATGTCTGGGCCTGCATCACTGAAAAAAACAATGTTAGGTTCGATTTTCCGCACCATATTTAATGTGGTTGGCCAATCATAATACGATGCGCCATTAATTTTCCGCTTCTCTTTGGCCCCTCCGTAAAAGCCGTCACCGCCATTGGCACCATCGAACCACATTTCGAAGACAGGGCCGTACATTGTGAAAAGCTCTTTTAATTGATTTCTGTAATATTCAACATACGAAGGTGATCCGTAATCGGCACGGTTCCTGTCCCAGGGAGACAGGTATACTCCAAATTTTAATCCGTTTTTATGGCAGGCATCAGCCACCTCTTTGACAACATTACCCTGCCCATTTTTCCATTTGCTGTTTTTTACCGAGTGTTCGGTGTATTTACTTGGCCATAAACAAAATCCGTCATGATGTTTACAGGTCAGCACAATTCCTTTTAATCCAGCCTCCTTCACTACTTTAATCCATTGGTTAACATCCATTTCAGAAGGATTGAAAACTTCAGGACTTTCATCTCCATAACCCCACTCTTTTCCGGTAAATGTGTTAGTTGTAAAATGAATAAAAGCATATTTCTCCATTTCCTGCCATGCCAGCTGCCGATCGGTAGGAACGGGGAAAACGGGTGATGGTGGTGCAACCTGTTTCTCTTTATTAATAGCAAATATTTGAAATACAGATATAAATAGAAAAACAAGTAAATTTAGTTTCTTCATAATGTGAATAGTAAAATAATTTTTTAATACCTGGTTGATGAATAGAATGCTTTTCATCCACTCCAAAGATAGCCATTTACCTTAAAAGTGCATTAAAATTGCTTTAACCTTGAAGCTATTCCGAAGATTATTGAATTTTGGTTTAAGTCATGAAATGGTTAGAAAATAAATTGCCACGACTTTTAAGCCGTGGCAATTTAAATAGTCAATATTTAAGTTCTTAGTCTAATGAATGCTTTCTGCATACACAGTTTTGGAACTGGATCAAACTCTTAAATTTATATTTTAGTACAATTTAGCATGACATTCAGAACACAGTTTTGTTTTCCATTCGTCATTAATATCAATCGGATGTTTAAAATCCAACGGCTTAAATGAGCTTGAAATCTGCATTGTTGTATCCATTCCCTGCGCTACAATTTCGTGACACAAATTACAATCGCGTGAAATTACCTTACCACTCGCTGATTTATGCCGGTCGTTGTGACAGCGAAAGCAACCATTTGTTTCCATATGTCCCAGATGATTAGGATGCACCGTCCATTTCACGCCCATTTCGGGGAAGAAATTCTGACTGTAACCTTCCTCAATACCCGAAATGGTCTGTTCTATTTCTTTCTTTTTCGGCTCAAGTAATTTGGGATACATGGTCGTATAGTATTCATGAACCTGTGTTTTAATGGCAAGCATCGCACTATCGGTTGTTGAATAATCCTGATTCAGTATGTTCATAGCTACTATCTTTACATCAGGCAGTTCGTGCGGTATTTTACCGGAAGTAATCAGTTCGTCAATAAAATCCTGGGGAGCCTTGTAGTTGTGTGAAGGCCGGTTGTGACAATCGATGCAATCCATTTTCCGGGTCTCCAGTGTATCGTGTTGAGTGGCTGTCAGCTTTTCTTCGGGATCTTCATAGATGGTTACTTCATTGGTTTTTAAATTGGTATATTTCACCCATGGTATTTTCTCCCTGTCGCGGAGCGATGCAATGTATTCTATTTTTACATTCGGATTAATGTGCCAATGAATTCCCTGAGCAATACCCTGGGCACTATTACTGGCGCTGGTTTTCATCTGCAGGTGAACGTTCCATGCGGTTGTTGTCTCATCAGCCAGGTATGATATAAGGTTCTTCTGTTTCCTGTCATAGAATTTTTCCGGCCAGTGACAGTGTTCGCAGGTCTCCATGGCTGGACGTAAATTCTGAATGGGAGTTTCAATCGGACGAGGTATTTGATTTGTTAAAACGGCGTATACCTGGTACATGCCGGTTACTTTGCTTCTGACATACCAGCCGGCTCCTGATCCAACATGACATTCAACGCACCTAACCCTCGAATGTGCCGAATTTTGATAGGCTGTATATTCAGGCTTCATTGTTGTATGACAAAGTTTTCCGCAAAATTCGTTGGTTTCGGTAATTTGAAAAGCCTGAAAACTGCCGATGGATGACAAGATGGCCAAACAAATGGTCCCCACAAGAAAAATTGCAGCAGCATTTCGTGTTGCAGGTTTATTAAAATCCCAAAGCGGGTAATCGGGAGTTCCCGGAATTTTTCGCTTTTCCTGTCTTTTGGCCCTGTACATGCCGATTGGTATTAAAATGAGACCAAAAGCCATTAATGCAGGAAGGGCCATATAAATAAATATACCCAGGAATGAATTATTTGAATCGAAGTAGGTCGAAACCAAAAACAGTAATAAAATGATCAGCAAACTGACGATTGCAATTGTTGCGCCTGCGATCGTTAACAGATTTTTAGTTGATTTTGGCAAATGCATGTGATTCTAATATATTGGTTAAACCTGTTTGAGGGAATGTTGGATAAGAAAGATGCATCGGTATTGTGTTAGCGACAATAATTGAGCATTGGTATCCTTAAAAATGAAATAAGTACTGAAACTGATTGTTGTTTCAGTACTTATTCTATAAAATTTTATTTGAGGGTGCGAACAAAATTTACAATTGCCCAACGATCTTCTGCTTCAGTAATTTTTTTATCAAAAGCGGGCATTTCATCACGTCCCATAATTGCCTGAAAATAAACTTCTCCATCAGCCTGAGCCTGAAATTTTGCGTCTTTGAATGAACCGATTTTCGTTTTCATGCTCGATGCTTTTGGTCCATCGCCCAATCCGGCACCACCATGACATGATTTACAATGTTTGGCATATAGCATTTTCCCAATATTTACGGAAGCTGCATCACCTTTGGCGGGGTTTTTCATTGCTTTGTAAGTTGCCGGAATTGACCATGCCACACCAACTTTTTGATCTTGCGGAGCTACAAATGCAAATAATACAATCATACAGAGAATTCCGCCTGCACTCCAGAATAAACTAATCAGATTCTTTTTCATAATTACATTTTTTAAATTTAACTTCAATCTTAGGTAATAAGTCAATCATTTTAAAACCACTCAAATATACTAATAATCAAGTTCGCTAACGATTTGAACAATTAATTTTTTTGAATATTCACTATATGAATTTTGGCGGAATCTTCATACGGCTAAATTCAATGAAAAGGGACAAAAGCAACTGTTAGTTTGTAATATTTGTGTAAGCGTTATGATCTGAATTGTGTCTTATTAACGGCTAAAAATAGAAAGGTTATCAGACTTAAGGGGATTCATTTGGTTGATATAAGTAAATTAATACATTGATATATAATAGATAATTGCATGTGGTTTAAATGAAAAATCCTGACTTAAACTAGTAAGTCAGGATTTCCATCTTCAATCGAATTTACAGACGAACTATCAATGTTCATCCAGGTCATGATAACCGTTGATCATACTTTTGAAGTTATGTAAGGGATGTTTTCCTATTGTACAAACATACAAATGGTCGATTAAAAATATTGAGATCAAAAACCCGAGACTCGCATGAAATACAGCTGTTATAAATATTCCGCTTACCGTATAGACCTCTTTAATTATTGTTTCCGGGAATAATAGCGCCAAACCGGTAATAATGACACCAGGAACAAAAATGTACATTACAACAACATACATCACCTTTTGCATCGGATTGAATTTTCGTTTCTCTGATATTGGGAATGGATGAGGCTGATCTTTAAACATTCCTGATGTATAATAATCTGCCTGAACTGTCATTTCTTTGAATAATCCCTTCATCTTCAAACGATAGTATTTATTATTGGAAGATAGGATATTACCAAAAAAGAAAAACAGATAGTTCACAGAAAGCAGTATTCCGGCTATGTTATGAAGATTTATCGCCAGATTAAAATTTATTAATTCAAATCCGGGATTTGAAAATTGCAGGTTTATACCGGTAATAATCAACGTCAAAATGCACAACGCATTAAGTCCGTGCCAGATTCTCACCCAAATGGGGTATAAATAGATTTTATTTTCAGACATTATGATTTTATTTTTTAATAATTCTAGCAATCAAATGAATACAAATGCCGATCATGGTTAATACAAATATAAGAATGCTGAGGTTATTAAGCCATACATTCTGATAAGCTCCAATCACGTACGATTTATTCGAGATAATCGAATTTAACTTTCCTTGCTCAGATCGGCTCTGAATATTTTTATATTTATACAATGAAGCTTCAAGCATCGAGTTTTTTGAATGGCACTCGATACAATTTTTCAGTGCTTTTTCTTTTGGAAGAATATTGTGCGAAACTGATAATGAATCAACAACCTGTGTATGGCACTCAATACATCTTACTTTCTTAAAATGAAGTTCCTGATTTGGAAGCCATTCATGAATCTTTGCAAGTGCTGGTTTTAGCGTATCATTGATTAACTGAAACTTGGTATTGTTACTATGACACGACATGCACATATCGTTGCTGAAGCTAACGATATCGCCAACTTCGGAACTTGTACGCGATTTGGCTTGATAATAGTGCTGATTGTGACATTTTGAGCAGGTAAAGCTTTCACCACTTTTCTGAAAATGAACGCTTTTCTGAAATTCCTCATCAATTTTTTCAAACTGATAAGCTGCATATTTTGCATCACCTCCGTGACAATCCAAACAAGTACTTAACGGCTCAAGTTTGAGTTCTGCATTGTGAGGATACGTGGTGTAATCGGCCGAATGACAATCGGTGCATTTGAATTTGGCATGTACTCCTGTGGCGAAATGATTTTTATCAAGAATATACAAAGGATTCATCATCCGTTTGTCTTCTTTCTTTGTCAGATTGTTTTGAAAAGTGAATGTCTGATGGGTATGACACTTAAGACACAAATCATTTTCAGGAGCCAGTGCTTTCTCCTGTGCCTGTGATTTTGGGGAAATCGCAAGGAAAAGTATTATAAGTAAAAATTGAAAAGAACTTCGCATGTCCAAACTATTAAATGAAAATGCTGAAGTTCGGGATTTGAACTTCAGCATTTTTAAAGATGAGTATTACTTTAAGGTACGGATGTAATTTACAAGCGCCCAACGATCTTCTTCTGGAATCTTTTTTTCAAAATTTGGCATTTCATCACGACCAATAAATGACTCGAAATATACTTCGCCATCACTTTGAGCCTGGAATTTACCATCTTTCAACGAGTTGATTTTTGTTTTCATACTCGATGCTTTTGCTCCATCACCAAGACCGGTAGCACCATGGCACGATTTGCAATGTTTTGCATAAAGCATTTTTCCAACATTATCTGCGTCACCTTTTCCTTTTAGTGGATTCGCCATGCTTTTGTACTTGGCGGGAACTGCCCATGCTGCACCAGCTTTCTGATCTTGTGGAGCAACGAAAGAAAAAAGAACGACCGAGGTCATAATTACTACTGCAAAACCGAATAAATTTTTCAATGTCTTTTTCATTTTCTTAATAATTACGAATTAATACTACTCGAAAGATAACAAATATCTGGCCAATTACGTAAAGGCCAAAACCTGTTATTATTAAAAGCCCCAAAGACGTGTAATGTTAAACCCAATAACCCATTGTTTATCAGTGAAGTCATTCTGATTGTACATGATATTATCCTGGGGTAATAATCCATTTGCTGTTCCAAGAAATATCTGGAATGCATGTGTGCTGGTCGAAATCTCGTAACCCAAAGCCAGGTTTGGTTTTGGATGATTGGTCCATTCAAGCTGTTCTGAGATCTGTTTGATTTTTAAAGGCTCATCATAATTGAAGATAATTGATCCCTGTGGAGATACTTTTATTCTTCCATTAAAATGGACGCCAATTTTATCATGATCTTCAAGAAGGCCTACAGAGTTATAATGTGTAAAACTAACTCCGGCCTGAACAGACAACCAATCAGTAAATTTACGGCCAATGATCAATTGTGAGAAATAGCTCACACGATCAGGAAATTTAAACTTAGTGTATAACTGGGTATGTGTACCAGCCCGAACCTGGCCCGACTCAAACTCACTGATGTTTCTTCCATCAAGTGCCACATTACCATACAATGCAACGGCAACAGGAAATGTGTTTTTACGCGTTTGCTGAAAGATCGTCCATTTACCATTAAGATCGGTCGTCATGTTTTTCTTGGTGATTCCGATACCAATTTGAACATTTTTGATGGGTACATAGTTCAATCCCAGTCGGATGTTCGAACCCGGTGCATATATTCCCCACAAATCTTTATGACCATTTTCGGTCGATCCGAATTTGTGCTGAATGACAGCTTCGAGCGTTTTTACATTTGGAATAACTGTTGTTTGAGCATCAATCAGGTACCCGCTTTCAAAAGGTGATCTGACTGGTTTGTCTTTTCCTTTAACTCCGGTTGAATCAGTTGCTGCGTCCTGAGCAAATGAAAAAGTCGAAATCAGTGAAAAGAGAATTATAAACAGGAAGTTTTTTTTCATTTCTGCGATATTTAAAGTTTGCACTAATTGTTTTTTGCACCATCTTTTATCCATGCAAGAATAGTCGCAGCTTCAGCTGCTGTGTATTTTTTCCACATATGAGTTGTGGATGTTGGTGCAGGAAAAGCATAGATTAAACTCTGTTCGGGGGTTGCCTTAGTTACCAAATTAGGAACAATCGACGAAAAAGCGCTGGCTGCAGTTAAATTGGGAGCCGTTCCACCTGTCTTGTGACAGGATGTACATTTCTCACCAGTCGAAAATATGGGAATAACCTGTGTTGCAAAACTTACGGTCCCTGTAATTGGCGGAACTTCAACAGGCATAATGAAATCGTATTTACAGCCATTCATAAACAACGAAAACAAAAGCAAAGTAAAGAATATTGAACTTTTTTTCATGCTAATCTTTTTTAATGTTAATACAAAAAAAGACTTCAATTTGTAATAAAAATGAAGCCTTTTTTATCAGTCTACGTGATTGAGTACCTTAATTTAGAGCTTGGCAATCGAATTTGTCAACAAAGCTTTCGTATATGCAAAGTTGTGAATTCCCAAACTGTAATCTCTTAAGCATAACTGGAAGTTGATCAATGCACCCATTTGCGCATATGATAATGTAAGTACGGGTAAACCGTCATTGTATGCTTTTTGTTCAGCAGTCCAAGTGCTTGGAGTGGTAGCCGCAACATATTTAAAACTTTTTGTATTGTATGTCTGACCAGTTGGATTAGTGATAGGATCGTAAACATTCAGGTATCCGTCGTAGTTATTGGTTGTAATGCCTGCCCAAAGGTTTACTCCGCCAAGTGTTTCGTTGGTATTTGGATTTCTGTTAAGAATATCAACACCTCCAACAGTCAGTTTTTTTGCAAGGTTGTCAAGCAACAATTTGATTTCGTCACGTGGACCCTTCCAAAGGGTAGTGGATGCAGATGTAATTGCGGTTGTATGGCAACCAGTAACATTACAGCCATCAAATTTACCTGCAGCACTAAAAGTATGTCCACCAGATCTGCCGGCCATCGTTCCCATATGACAATCAACACATGCTGCTGCTTGAGTGTGTGCTGAATTTGTGTATGCCAATGTACCAGGAAATTCGACTCCACCCATACCTGCATAAATTGCGCCAATTGCACCATAGTGGGTATGTGTTCTGTAACTCGGTTTAATAATATTGGTCGTACCTGTTGGGTTGCCATCATAAACAACACCTGCTGTTGTAGCCAGAGCAACGTAGTCAAGTACATTACCAGTTAAGACATTAGTGAACGGACGTGGTTGGTGACATTTTACACACAAGTTGCTGCTACCGCCATCAGCTTTAAGATCGATGGTTTTTGTTCCGCCCCACATGGTCATTGGAACAGGTGCCACAGTGGTAAATGCCAGGTCTGCCGTTGCATATGATGTATGCAACGCACTGTGACAAGTTGAACAACCAATTTCGCCGTATGCATCAGTCGCTACAGTTGCGTAATTGTTCACATATCTACCAGTAGTGGCATTTAATGTAAATGTGGCAGGAACTTTATTCTTCACAACATATTTAAAAGCTTCCTGTGCATGACAAGGAGTACAACCAGTATTCCCTGATTCTTCGAAAGCAGCTTCTCCATAGCTGTGTTTAGAGAATTCGAATTGTGTGGCAATCATGTCAACTTTGGTCGAAGTATGACAAATTTTGCAGGTTTCGTTTGCATCTTTTCCATCCTTGCCATCAGCGCCGGCAACTCCGGACGGACCCATTGGGCCCTCTTTAACACACGATGGAGCGAGACATGCAATTACAAAAGCGGAAAGTAAAAGGCGAGTAACATTTCTAAGTTTCATAAAGTAAGTATATTAAGGGTTTTGAAGATATTCATAGTCTCGTGAAATTCAATAAATCGCGTTTCCTACTGCAAAATCAAATATTGCCATAAATCTTTTCTTTTCGGATTTGAAGAATTTCTGTAAAAAATAAATCTTTATTCTGCAATTGTTTCGGGGGTAAAAGTATAATTGCACCGGAAATAAACAAATGCAAATAGGTTGATATGTTTACTAAACTATACGAATTCATAATAGAAATATTATTGATATATATCAATAATTCATTAAGGTGTATCAACTATACAGTAAATAAAAATGCTGAACCCCGGATTTCGGACTTCAGCATTTTTATTTAATACAATCTGTTTTATAGGATTGAATGCAATATTAAAGATCATTTGCTGCCTTTTTCAAAGGCTAATCTTTTTCTGGCACACATTTAAATAATTCAAAATGTCTGTTTCCAGGTTAAAAGCCCCAAAGACGTGTAATGTTAAACCCAATAACCCATTGTTTATTAGTGAAGTCATTCTGATTGTACATGATGTTATCCTGGGGTAATAATCCATTTGCTGTTCCAAGAAATATCTGGAATGCGTGTGTGCTGGTCGAAATCTCGTAACCCAAAGCCAGGTTTGGTTTTGGGTGGTTTGTCCATTCAAGCTGTTCTGAGATCTGTTTGATTTTTAAAGGCTCATCATAATTGAAGATAATTGATCCCTGAGGAGATACTTTTATTCTTCCATTAAAATGGACGCCAATTTTATCATGATCCTCAAGAAGGCCTACAGAGTTATAATGTGTAAAACTAACTCCGGCCTGAACAGACAACCAATCAGTAAATTTACGGCCAATGATCAATTGTGAGAAATAGCTCAAACGATCTGGAAATTTAAACTTAGTGTATAACTGGGTATGTGTACCAGCCCGAACCTGGCCCGACTCAAACTCACTGATGTTTCTTCCATCAAGTGCCACATTACCATACAATGCAACGGCAACAGGAAATGTGTTTTTACGCGTTTGCTGAAAGATCGTCCATTTACCATTAAGATCGGTCGTCATGTTTTTCTTGGTGATTCCGATACCAATTTGAACATTTTTGATGGGTACATAGTTCAATCCCAGTCGGATGTTCGAACCCGGTGCATATATTCCCCACAAATCTTTATGACCATTTTCGGTCGATCCGAATTTGTGCTGAATGACAGCTTCGAGCGTTTTTACATTTGGAATAACTGTTGTTTGAGCATCAATCAGGTACCCGCTTTCAAAAGGTGATCTGACTGGTTTGTCTTTTCCTTTAACTCCGGTTGAATCAGTTGCTGCGTCCTGAGCAAATGAAAAAGTCGAAATCAGTGAAAAGAGAATTATAAACAGGAAGTTTTTTTTCATTTCTGCGATATTTAAAGTTTGCACTAATTGTTTTTTGCACCATCTTTTATCCATGCAAGAATAGTCGCAGCTTCAGCTGCTGTGTATTTTTTCCACATATGAGTTGTGGATGTTGGTGCAGGAAAAGCATAGATTAAACTCTGTTCGGGGGTTGCCTTAGTTACCAAATTAGGAACAATCGACGAAAAAGCGCTGGCTGCAGTTAAATTGGGAGCCGTTCCACCTGTCTTGTGACAGGATGTACATTTCTCACCAGTCGAAAATATGGGAATAACCTGTGTTGCAAAACTTACGGTCCCTGTAATTGGCGGAACTTCAACAGGCATAATGAAATCGTATTTACAGCCATTCATAAACAACGAAAACAAAAGCAAAGTAAAGAATATTGAACTTTTTTTCATGCAATTCATTATTAATATTAATGCAAAAAAAGGCCTCTTTTAAAAAGAGAACCCTTTTTTTATACTTGATTATTTTGTTGTCTTATTAATTAAGTGCTTCAAGTGAATTGACTAATAAGGCCCTTACATATTTAGGATTGTGAACTCCCAAACTACGATCCTCTTTAATACCATAATAGTTGAAGACTGCCTGAGCCCGTACCATCGGAACTGTGCCTGATTTAGGGGTATAGGTAATAATAGATGGATCAACAGCATCTTTTCCAACCACAATCACTCCTAATGCAACTAATTTGTCACGCAACAAATCTAGTTTTGTTTGAACATCTGATTGAACGCCTCCATAATTATAATTTTTTATTGCTGTACCACCATGGCATGTATTACATGCTGCTAAACTTGGTATATATGAATGACCACCCTGTTTAGCAGTAAATGTTCCCATATGACAGCCAACACATGATCCATTTGCCTTCGTAAGGTGATCCGCAGATCCTGCGACGGGATAGGTAACTGAACCTGGAATTTCAGCAAATCCCTTTCCGAAAACGACATTTGCCTGTGGTCCGTGATGCGGTCCGATCCGTGTACTTACTGCGTAAGTTGCTCCTGGTTTGTCAACATTTGGCTCTGCACTTCTTGCTTGGTGACATGTGGCACACAAGTTACTGCTTCCTTTTAAATCCATTGTTCCATTGGTCGCAACTACCGAAACAATTGCAGCAGACTTCCTTAATGCATAATCTTTGCTTTCAAATGTAGTGTGAATTCCGTGACAAGTTGAACATTTCCATGCGCTTGGGTTTGTAATGTCGCCAGCAATAGGAAGACCAGTGGCAGCAAATTGTACAAACTGTTCATGAGAATGACATGGGGCACATGAAGCTCGACCACCTGCATATTCTACAGCTATAGCACCTGCACTGTGTTCTGACATTGCAAACTCAGCCTTTTTCTGTTCCATATTGGTTCCGGAATGACATGCCAAGCATGTTACAGTGCCTGCTTCTCCATCTGTTCCATTTGTTCCATCAGTCCCTGAAAGTCCAATCGGTCCTTCCTTAACGCAAGAGGGGACTATGCACATTAATACGAACGCTATGATGAATAGCTGGGTGACATTTTTTAGTTTCATAAAAATAATAATATTGGTGTTAATTATTGATGTTGATTTATTATTGGTGATTTTAGCACACATTTTTCTTTATTGCAAAAATGACTTGCACAAAGAATACATTTTTTTCGTTTTTTGACTATTTCTTAAAATCAATCAAATTTTCAATTTTTTTACGGGAGTAAAAGTATCATTGAAAATGTAATAAACAAACGTAAATATATTGATATGTAGGCGATGCATTCCTTGTGCAAACCCACAAATATATTGATATATATCAATATTATAATAATAAAAAACTTGCTATCCGTTTTTACTGATCTCGATAAGATCCTCTTCTTTAATTACATTGATTGTATTACGCGAGTGGATTATGATACCTGAATCTTCAAATTCTTTTAAGTTACGGATAAAACTTTCTTTGGTCATTCCTGACATTTCGGCAAGTTCTTGTTTGGTGAGCACAAATTTAAACGGGTTTGAACAATAAATCTCGTTTTTTAAATAAAGCAGGGTATCGGCCACTCTTCCAGGCATATATTTGTGAATCAGATTTATAAGCGTCTTGTGCATTTTGATGTGTTGCCCGTTGTAAAGTTTCAGCAAATCAATGGCAAAATTACTGTTTAACGACAAAACTGTAAAAATTTTTGCTGTTTCGATAAAACAACACTCGATATCGGTTAAAGCTGCAACAGTAAAATGGTGTGAATCGTCGATTATTGTACCTCCACCCGTAAAAATATTGTTGTCTTTAATTATTTCAATGATTATATTTTTCCCTTTTGGCCCTTCCGAAACCACTTTTGCCATACCGCTTCTGATGCAGATTAGGTGTGTAAGGGGTGTGTTTTGTTTGGTGATCGTCTCTCCTGCGCGAAATTTTATTTGCCGCTTATTATCCATCACAGATCGTAACTCGTCCTTGGACAGGTTATTGAATATATGAGTCGCGCCACAGTTGTGACGGTTGAGACAGCAATCAGATGTACAGCCCAGGCATTTATCGCAGTTATTTATTGGTGCAAATGCAGACATATAGATATATTAATTTGTAGGCGAATGTAGACTAAATATTCAATATTTAATAATCCACTATATTAGGAATTAAATAAAAGAAATTTTAAAACTACAATTTTAAAATTTCTTTTATCACTTCATTAACAATTTAAACCCTGCAAGTGTTTCTACACCTGTCATTTATTTTCTTGTTTTCGGTTATTTGTATTCGCCAATCAAAATACCGGAAACATTCCACGAACTAAAACTTCCTCCCTCATTTTGCCCCATCGGAATTGCCACTGAAAATCTTTGCTTTCCGGGTTCTATTTCAGAAATTGGATAATAGACAGGATTAGTTGCCGATCCCGGACACCAACCTGAACGACTGTAATCGCTTGAAGAGGTACCGTTCCAAAAATTGCCCGATGCCGGGTTATATTTTCGGAATGCTGCGCAGTCGCATCTCCAGGGTGTAATCTGAAACAAAACCTTTCCATCGATTGAAATTGTATTCATTTTCTGATTAAACTCATCTCCTCCGTCCCATCCACCGTGGCCTGTTGTTATATAGCGCATCCTGATATTCGTAACACCCTCAGGAATTGTTGCCTCCACATTTAGTGTATCGTTCCCGAACATGGTTCCGTACTCTTGTCCCGACATTTCCATCACATTCAGCGTATTGAAAAGTGGCATCGACCAGTATTTTTTAGATGGTTTTTCCGAAACTTCCATACTCCCGGGGTAATATTTCAATTTCAGACTTACACGATGACCGCCTTTGTCGTAGTTGCCAATAAATACACCGATCCAGCGTTCTCCCTGGAGCAAAGGCAACAGATCTGTTACCTCTTGTTTATATTGTGTGGAGTCTTCCCAATGTTGTCCGTAGACGGTTACTTTATCGTTGAACTGGCCAATTCCGAAAGAGGTAAAGAACCGCATGATTTCAACGACCGGTGAATAATCGGAGGTGGCAACAACTCCCTGGAACGATTTCCCGTTTTTTGCAGTGAAAGCAGGTAGCGTATTAATTCCGTTTCTCAAGCCATCCAGAAATGATTTCTCCTTGTCGATCGGAATCATAAAGACTGAACCTGTACGGTCGTACGCATCGCCATTCGAATGCTGGTACAATTCTGCAAATAATTGCGTTTCATCTGGTACAACAGGTAATTTTACCTTTTTCAGGATCACTGTTCCTGCAGAATATTTAAAGGTTTTCTGTGAGGAGGTATCGGCAGGATTCACAATCTCATTACCGAAACTGATTTGTTCGTTGGTAAATACATCTATTGTTGTAATCAGGTTCTCGGTGATGCGGTATTTGTAGAGTGGCAAACTTAAACTTTCTCCCATTTCTGCAGAAAGAATTGGTTCTTCCTCTTTTTGCTTTAACGGTTTTACTTCAGTGGCTACAATCTCATAGTTGCCATTCCGGATGATTTTCAATACCAATCCATCCGGAATACCATATGCCATCGACGGAGTACCTTTGACGCCCAACTGGGTTGTGTACCAGATATCAATTGAGTTTGAACGAAGCGAAGTTTTTAGCTTTTTACAGGTGTAACCAAGAATAACAGCTGTTTCGTTGGTTTCGGTGAAAACAGGATATTCTGAAAAAGCCAGTGGCGTGTTAATAATTGGGCCGTTCGAAAAACGGGCAACCTGGAAAGTGGTTTTAGTTCCGAAATCAATATAGCTGGTTTCTTTTGCGATGGTTGGAAGCAGTGCTTTTGATTCATTTTCAGTCCAGGATCTGGATGCTGTAGACGAACACAAGAGCATACTTTTCGCTCCTTCGGTGCGAGGCTTACCATTTACAACCACCTGAAAAGTTACTCTAACCATTTCGGGAAGTTTCTTTGGCTTTGCAAAACTTTGAATAACAAAAACATTCAGTAATGCGACAATTATTAGTTTTCTCATATTTGTTTCTGAGGTTTAATGTATCTGACCGTTAAAGATAAAAAAATTGCTTATGCGATTGATATAAAAATAGAGACCGCCTCATTTTTGATGAGACGGTCTCGTGTTATTCATTAAGAGCTATGCTTTTAATTTTTTGGACCATCCCCATATTGAGGATTGGTTTTGTCAAACCACAATCTTTCTGTATTTAATTTGATCGGATCCCAAACTGCAGGAGTAACAACCTGCTCAGTAATTGCAGCCATTATATTGGTGTAATTAAGCAAATCTTTTCCGGGAGTATTAATTACAAATCGACGAGGGAGTGTCATTTCAACACCACTTGTTGTTATTTTTTCCCATGCCAGATAAGAACTACCCTTTTTAGGAATTCCTGAACGACGAACAGTAGACCATACATCGCCCGGAGTATTCATAAAGTTGATGTATTGCTGAATGTATACCTTTTCAAGTCCATCTGTGGAAAGATTACAGATTGGTTTAGCCAGTAAAGTTGCAATTTCATCACTCTTTAATTTAGTTGCACCTGCTGCTGCTTCATCGGCGTTGGTATAAACCGGATCGCTATTGTAATATGGCATCTGGTTGTTTTTAGCCAATGCATCCATTCTTTCTACCGATAATTGAACACCTTTATTGAAGTACTCTTGTGCACTTTTTGTAAGGTTTGCTCCCAGCAATTTAAATTCTGCCAGGTAAAGGTTTGTTTCGGCTGAACTTCCTAAAAGTACATTCAAACCTGGATCATTATCTTTCAATTCGATAACACGGCCGCCGAGTTTAGTCGGATAAACAAAATCGTAAGATGTGCGGATCATTTTTTGGGAATAGAGCGATGTAGAAGCATAGGTTTTGGTTGTAGTACCAGCAGCCAGTGTATTTAGCACGCTTTGGTTGAAATAGATACCATTGGCTGGATCTTGCGTCGCATCAGGTGATAGCGGAGCTCCGTGGTAACGTACCCAAGGTTCGCCAGGACTTTTCCATCCGGTAAACTTTTTATTGGCGTCAATATTAGCATATTGAGATACATAAGGGGGTAATGCTTTCCCTGCATCCAAAAATGCCTGAACGACTTCTCCGTTGAATTGATCTTTTTCGAAGATGAAACGTAAGCGCGGATCTGCATTTCCAACCATGAAATCGACCAGGTTTTTGCTGGCATATCCGATCCACATCGCATTTCCGGTTCCGTAATATTTCGCCCCTTTGGTGTAGATGAAATCATCACCCAAACCATCCATGTATCCGGCAGCAGAAGCACCGACCTCACCGGCAATTTTCAGCGCCAATGGACGATCCTGATTAATTAAACGGGCGGCAATTTTAAGTTTCAGCAAATTGCAGAACTTGGCCCATTTTGAATAATCACCTCCATAAACAACATCCTGGTTTCCCATACTTACCTGATCTTTGGCCGTTGTAAGAATTGCAATGGCACCATCAAGTTCTTTCAGCCAAGTGGTAAAAAGAGCCTTTTGGTTATCAAGAACCGGCGTTAATAATGGGGGATTGGTATAAGGTGCCAAACCTGCCTCTGAATAGACCAAAGAACCTGTATTGTCGGTGTTGTGAATAGCCGGAAAAATCTGCGTGGCATAAGTCAACGCTTTCATAGCCTGATAGGTTGATTTTTCAGTCTCTCCCATTTTATCAATAGTGGACCTTACATCAAGCGTCTGTGTAAATAATTTGCCGTAGAGGTCAAATCCTCCGGAAGCGCCCATATTTACAAAATCGGAGTTGTTGCCACCCTGCATTGTTGTTACCTGCGCCCATGGATATATATACTGAAAGTTATTATAAAACCAGGTTGTATAATCGTTTGAGTACATCTGATCGATGGCGGTAGTAACCGATAACCTTAAATCTGGTTTCGAAATAGTGGATGGATCGGAATTTAAGTCACCAAACTTTTGTTTGTCGCAACCCCAAGCCATCAGGAAAACCAGTGCAAATACTATTTTAAATGTATTTTTCATGCTTGCTAATTTTTGAAAATATTAAAAACCTACAGATACAGTCATGGTATAAGATGCCGTATACGGACTGAAAGATCTTTCGCGGAATGATGCATCACTTGATGTTCCCCTGAAGCTTTCAGGATTCAGGTGATTAGGAAGTGAATTGTACAAATAACCAAGGTTCCGGGCATTTAAAGAAACAGCCAGCGAAGTCGCCTTAATCTTTCTTGCCAACGTTACGGGAAGCGTGTATCCAACAGAAACATTACGAATTGCAATGTAGCTTACTTCGCTGAACCAGTCATTGTTGATTACACCTGTATTCCAGTCATTATTTCTGTAAGTAAAATAACTGGCGTGTGTTGGCTCAACATAACCTTTTGACATAGCTTCCTTATAAGTCAACCCACCTACATTCTGTTGTGTACCATTTGGAGTGGTTACCATCTGACCAACCTTGAAAACTCCGTCAGGGATAACCCCGTCAACAAATGTTTGTCCTTTTGAATCCCCATAACCAGTTGTCCATGTTTGACCACCGTGTTCGGTGTCACGTCCTGCCAATGAAGTTTCAAGGTAACCATATGAAGTACCATATCTATTCGAGTACGATGCAATATTGCCGCCGAAACGGGCATCAAGCAAGAAAGAGAAAGTGATACTTTTGAATGATAATGCGTTATTCCACGATCCCTCAAAGTCGGGTTGTATTTTACCAACTTTCTCAGCTTTATTGCTTCTTGTGTAATAGGCTCCTCTTCGTGAATCGTTCCATGTCAGTATCTTCTGACCATTCAGGGGATCATTTGCATCTGCTGTATTGTTCCATTCCAATGGTTTTGAATCTGACATCAATACGCCATATTCGCCACCTTCATAAGCTACCGAACCAACACGGAAGTTTCCATAGGCGATATCGCCACCAAGTGTTTTATATTCGCCCACTTCTTTGCGAAGATTCGAAATCGTGGTTTTGTTATGCCAATAGTTAAAAGTCGACTCCCATTTGAAATTCCTGGTTCTCAAGGGCTCAAGACGTAATGAAAGTTCAATCCCGCGATTTTTTATTGAACCAATATTCGACATCATCTCATTATATCCTGATTCAGGTGGAATTGGGATTGTACCAATTTGATTATTAATTGTTTCGTCATAAACTGAAAGATCAATTCCTATACGGTTCTGGATAAATCTTAAATCAAGACCTGCTTCAAATGAGTTTTTCCTTTCAGGTTTAATGCTTGGATCAACCAAAGTGGTCGAATTGAAATTGGTATAAACAAACGATCCGTCTGCCATTTGATAGGGAGGCATCTGATTGTTATTATCACCTATTTTATACCCTTTATTAATATCATAGGGATTGGTGTCGTTACCAACCTGGGCCCATGATAAACGGGTTTTTGCCAAGGTAACCCATTCTGGTAATTTGAATGTTTCATTGGCGATCCACGAAGTACTTACCGAAGGATAAAAATAGGAAAAGTTACCGGTACCTTTTGAGTAAACCAATGCTGACGACCAGTCGTTACGACCGGTAAGGTCAACAAATAACTGATTTTTCCAGCCGAGGTTCAACAGGGCATAAACGGAATTAATTTGCTTGGTATTACTGACTTTACCTTCCGATACCAATGTCTTTTTTGAGTTTGAGAGGAAGAACTTTCCAGGCACAATGAGGCCTCCGTCAGTCTTAACCTGCGTATATTGTTTTCTTTGATCCCAAAGTTCACCTCCGACAATCAGGTTTGATGTAAAATCACCCCAATTTTTATTCATGTTGGCTGTAAGTTTGGCAGTCCGGCTTCTGTCGGTGCTGTTACTCATTAAATAAAATCCACCTTCGTTGGCATATCCTGTACCAAGTTCCTTCCGTTCTGATGCTACTGTGTAATAGTTCATATTACCTTCAGCGGTAACTGAGATCCATTTTGCCAGATTAGCAGTTAAACGAACGACAGGTCGCACAACCTGTTCTTCTTGTGTGTTTGAATTTAAATTGTAATTGAACCAAAGTGAATTGTTTGGTACATTGGCATATTGATCGCCATAAGCTGATGATGGAACACCCCCGTGAGGCGCCTGATAAATTTCACGCTTGTTCCATTTTTTAGTATCATACCAGTTTTCGAGGTTACCATCGATGAACGACTCGGAAAGGTCGTTACCCGGATTCTTAGGATTTGAAATCGTATGCGAAATAGAAGCTTCAGCCTTTAACCAGCTTGCAAGATTGTACGAGCCTGAAAATAGAAGTGAATTTCTGGAGAATTCGTTTGATGGTGAAGTTCCTTTACGCATGTTGTATGAATCAGAAAGATAAAATGTCCCTTTATCGTTTCCACCGCTTAATGCAACCGATGTATTCGTATTGAATCCGGTTTTATAAGCATCCTTCATATTGTTCTTTGAAGGAAGATATTTGGTGACGGTTCCGTCGAAATCTTCAATGTCTCTTCCGTCAAACTTGGCACCCCAAGCCACACCAGCACCTGGATTATTAATCTTGGTGAACATGCCCTTATCATTTTTATAAAACTGAGTCTGCGGAGCAAACCTGTAATAACTTCCGTTTGCATCTTTTTCGCCATAATTAACATAGCTGGCGATTGTTCCAGGTCCGAATTCGTATTGAATGTCAGGTTGTGCATAAACATCGTCAATACCAACACTCTGATTAACCGTTACACCAATTCCTTTTTTACCGGCACCGTCTTTTGTTTTAATAACGATGGCACCGTTCATCCCGCGTGAACCATAAAGGGCAGTCGAAGCTGCACCTTTGAGTACAGAAATAGATTCAAATTCATCAGGGTTTAAGTTTTTAAGCTGATTCCCAAAGTCATTGGCACTTGCATCCCAATCGGCACTTGCATCTGAAATACTGTTATCGATAATAACACCGTCAACTACAAAAATTGGCTGGTTACTCTTTGAGTTCAACACCGAAATACCGCGGATCTGAATCTTCGAGTTTCCAAACAAACCGCCGTCGGAAGAACCAATGCTCATTCCTGTTGATTTGCCCTGAAGTGCCTGTACCGGATTGGCTGTATTCGCCTGTGCCAGTTCATCACCTTTTACTTCAGTTACTCCATAACCCAGTTTCTTGGTTTCACGCTTTATACCCAGCGCCGTAACAACAACTTCATCCAGGCCAATATCCTGTGAAGCCATTTTTACATTGATAACGGCACGACCGTTTACAACTTCTTCAACGGTTCTCATACCGATAAATGAAAAAACAAGCGTTGCTTTCTCTGAAGTCAACTTGATGGAATATTTACCATCAATATCGGTTAGGACGCCATGGGTTGTCCCTTTTTCCAAAATAGTGGTACCTGGTATACCCAGTCCGTCTGTTTCGGAGGCTACGGTTCCCGAAACCGTTTGCTGGGCCATTACACTTCCTATCAATGAAATGTACATGACCGCCAAAAGTAAAATCTTTCGCATAAGTCTCTAATTTTAATTAAACTTGAAATTTAGAATAGAAAATTGCTCCGCAGAATTATTTGTTATCGACTTCGTACCTGCGGATTTATACGAAGTAAATCTCTTATTTTATTGCAAAACGTTGGATGCTAAGCTGATTCTATTTCTTTATATGTAAGCATGATCATCGGATTTTTAAAGAGTTGTTATGATGTTATACAATCGATCGTTCTGTAAATTTCAGGGCTCACTTTCCTGCAGAATTTGTTCTGCAATATTCATTTCATTGAAGACTTTCTGGAAGATCATCTCCGAGGTTCCCAGCAGAGCAGACTGATCACCCATATCAGAAATAAGTATTGGTGTGCTTTCTGAAATCTTCTCCAGACAAAGACGGTTTAAGGATTGCTGAATCGGAGACAATACGTATTGTTTGGCTTTCGAAAGTGGTCCGCTTAAAACGATCACTTCCGGGTTTAGCAACTGAATGATGTACGAAAGTCCTTTACCCAACGATTTCCCGATTTCGTTCAGAATTGAAATACAAAATTCATCGCCCATACGAGCTGATAGAATAACATCCTCGGGTGTCACTTTTTCGGGATGGGCTGCGAACTGATTGATCAGCGCAGATACTTCCTTATCTTCGAATCCTTGCGCTACCCGTTTCATAATTGTATTTGAGGAAGCAATGGTTTCGAGGCATCCACGTTTTCCGCAAATGCACAATTCTCCGTTTTCAACCATTGGGATATGCGAGAATTCGCCGGCAAAGCCATTTTTCCCGCTGCAAAGCTGTCCGTTCACAAAGATTCCAAGACCAAGTCCCCAACTCCAGTGAATGATGATGGCATCTTTGTATCTTTTCGCTGTCCCAAATTGGAACTCGCCATATGCGTGCATCCTTGCATCGTTATCGATGTAAACCGGCTTATTGAACTTCTGCTTCAGATCGCGGCCGATGTTCTGACGCTTTTTATCTTTAATTGTATAGTTGATGCCCGATTTCGAATTAATCAACCCAGGCATATCGACTCCCAGCCCAAGGACTTTTGCTTCGGTGATGCCACTATCAGCTATTAGTTTCTTTGCCGTCTTATATAACTTATCTGCCAATTGCGGATCGTCAATATGTGTATCGATTTGAGTAACGGGCGTAACAGCGTGATTGTAGCAGTCGAAGATGGCCATATTTGCAGAGTAGCGTGCAAAATCGCAGGCAATTACATAAAAGACATCTTCCGATAAGCCATAAAGAGAGGGTTTTCTTCCTCCGCTTGATTCGCCAACTCCAAGATTCTTTAAATAACCTGACGAAATCAGGTCGTTTAATATTACAATACAGGTTGGTAAGCTTATTTTAAGAGATTTGGCAAGTTCGGTGGCCGAGGTATGCCCATTTGCGTGCAGTAAGGTCAGTATTTTTTTCTTCTGCCTGATTTTATTCAGTTCAGCAGTCGAAATCTCCAATACAGCATTCTGATTCATATATTCATCCTTAAATAAAAAGACAACTTAATTAATGATCTGTAAAACGTCTGTAAAGATATTTAAATATTTAAGAAAGTACGGAAAAGTTTTACGAAACATTAACAGTTTATAACGAATATTCTTTATTATATTCCAAATAAATGAAACTCATTGCGATACATGATTTGACTTTGGCTGGAAATAGTAATCGGATTACTCCTGTTAAGATTTATAAATGATTAATGTTTCAAATCTTTCAAGGTGTCTTTTTCCTCCTTTGTATTTATTAAAAACAGGCAGTTTGACTTGGTTAAAAACAGAGACCGCCTCATTTATGATGAGACGGTCTCTTATGATCTATTCAAAATGAACATTCAATTATTTGGGTCCCAGTCCATATTGCGGATTCAGTTTATCAAACCAGAATCTTTCGGTATTTAATTTTACCGGATCCAATACTGCAGGTGTAATACCCTGTTCTGTAATGGCAGCCATTTTATTGGCATAGTTGATATCATCTTTACCCGGAGTTGCAATAACAAAGCGTCGTGGTATTGTCATTTCGACACCTCCTGCAGTAAACTTTTCCCATGCCAGGTACGAACTACCCTTCTTTGGAATCCCTGAACGGCGTACAGTCGTCCAAACATCACCTGGAGTATTCATATAATTGATGTATTGTTGGATGTATACTTTTTCAAGACCATCAGTTGTGAGGTTACAAATTGGTTGCGCCAGCAAGGCAATAATTTCGCCACTTTGCAATTTAGTTGCTCCGGCTGCAGCTTCATCACTGTTCGTATAAACAGGGTCGCCATTGTAATATGGCATCTGGTTATTCTTTGCCAATGCATCCATTCGCAATACTGACAGTTCAACTCCTTTATTAAAGTATTCCTGAGCTGTTTTTGGGAGTGTTGCGCCCAAAAGTTTAAATTCAGCCAGGAACAAGTTTGTTTCAGCAGAACTTCCGAGCAGTACATTTAAACCCGGATCGTTGTCTTTCAGTTCGATAATACGACCACCCGGTTTGGTAGGATAGGCATAATTGTAAGTGGTTCGAACCATTTTTTCAGAATAAAGCGATGTTGATGCATAAGTTTTAATTATTCCACCTACCGTCAGTTTATTCAATTCAGACTGATTGAAATAAATATTGTTTACAGGATCCTGTTTGGCATCAGGAGATAATGGAGCACCGAAGTAGCGTACCCATGGTTCTCCAGGAGCTTTCCACCCTGTAAACTTTTTATTTGCATCAACATTTACATATTGAGCGATGTATGGAGGCAACGCTTTGTTTGCATCAATAAAGGCCTGAACAACTTCTCCATTGAACCCGTTTTTTTCGAAAGTAAAGCGTAAACGTGGGTCTTTGTTGCTAACCATAAAATCGACCAGATTCTTACTTGCATACCCAATCCACATATCATTACCGGTACCATAGTACTTTACACCTTTGTTGTAGACGAAATCATCCCCTAAACCATCCATGTAACCTACGGTGGATGCTCCAACTTCACCTGCAATTTTGAGTGCGAGTGCACGGTCCTGGTTGATCAGACGAGCTGCAATTTTTAGTTTTAGCAGATTGCAGAATTTGGCCCATTTTGCATAATCGCCACCGTAAATAACATCCTGTGAACCCAGACTAATCTGATTTTTTGCAGTCGAAAAAACAGTAATTGCATCATTGAGCTCTTTTAGCCAGGTTGTAAAGAGTGTGTTCTGATTATCAATTACGGGTGTTAATAGTGGCGGATTGGTATACGGTGCCAGACCTGCCTCGGTGTAAACCAGTGAACCCCAATTATCGGTGTTGTGAATTGCCGGTAAAATTTGTGTTGCATAGGTCATTGCTTTCATGGCCTGGTAAGACGACTTTTCTGGCTCAACCATTTTGTCAATTCGATATCTTACGTCTAACGTTTGTGTAAATAAACGGGAATAAAGATCGAAGCCTGCTCCAGGACCCATATCGACGAAGTCTGAACTATTTCCACCTTGTTTGGATGTTACCTGAGTCCATGGATAGATGTATTGAAAATTATTATAAAACCAGGTCGTGTAATCGTTCGAGTACATCTGATCGATTGCAGTCGTAACAGAGAACCTTAAGTCGGGAGTTGAAATGGTTGATGGGTCTGAATTTAAGTCTGCAAATTTTTGTTTGTCGCATCCCCATACCACCATGAAAATCAACGCAAATACTATTTTATATGTATTTTTCATATTTGTTAATTTTATAAATGTTAAAAACCTACAGAAAGCGTCAATGTATATGAAGCTGTGTACGGACTGAATGAGCGTTCGCGGAAAGATTCAGTACTTGATGTTCCCCTGAAACTTTCAGGATTCAGGTGATTTGGAAGTGAATTATACAAATACCCAAGGTTTCGTGCATTCAGAGCTACAGATAAAGAATTGGCCTTCATTTTCTTTGCCAATGACGACGGGAGATTGTAACTTACTGAAATATTGCGCAAAGCAATGTATTTAACTTCGTTGAACCAGTTGTCGTTAATTACACCTGTGCTCCATGCACTATTTCTGTAGGTATAATAACTGGCATGAGTTGGTTCAACATAGCCTTTCTCAAATGCTTCCTTATAGGTCAATCCACCGACATCCTGGTTAACGCCGGCAGGTGTAATTATTTTTTGGCCCGTTGCAAAAACGCCATCCGGAATCACTCCATCAACAAATTGTTGTCCCTGCGAGTCAGCATATTTGGTTGTCCAGGCAACTCCGCCATGATCTGCATCTCTTGCATACAACGAAGTTGCAAGATATCCGTAGGCTGTACCATATTTATTCGAGTAGGAAGCAATATTTCCTCCAAATCGTGCATCGATTAACACCGACACTGAAAAATTTTTGTATTTGAACTGGTTATTCCACGATCCTTCAAAATCGGGTTGAATTTTGCCAATTTTTTCAGCTTTATTGCTTCTGGTGTAGTAGGCACCTCTGCGTGTGTTGTTCCATGTCAAAATTTTCATCCCGTTACGAGGATCGTTCGGATCTGATGTATTCGACCATTCGAGCGGTTTTGTATCCGACATTAAAACCCCATATTCACCACCTTCAAAGGCTACGGAACCAACGCGGAAGTTTCCATAAGCGATATCGCCACCAAGTGATTTATATTCTCCGACTTCCGGACGCAGGTTCGTGATTTTGGTTGTATTGTTCCAGTAGTTAAAAGTAGACTCCCATTCAAAATCCCTTGTTTTAACAGGAATGACCCTAACAGTAAGTTCAACTCCAGTATTTGTGAGTGAACCAATGTTAGATATCATAGAACTGTATCCCGATTCGCCAGGGACAGGAATGGCACCAATCTGGTTGTTGATTTTTTCATTGTAAATTGTCAGATCGATCCCTGCCCGGTTGTGGAAGAATCTTAAGTCCAAACCTGCTTCGAATGAGTTTTTCTTTTCGGGCTTAATTCCCGGATCAACAAGCGTCGTTGATTTTGAATTCTCATAAACAAACGTTCCACCAGCCATTTCAATATTTCCGATCCCATATCCGTTATTAATAAAATATGGACTGGTATCATTTCCAACCTGGGCAAAGGAAAGACGTGTTTTAGCCAGAGTTACCCATTCAGGTAACTTTAAAGTTTCATTTGCGATCCATGAAGTGCTGACTGACGGATAGAAATAAGAGTAGTTACCTGTACCATCTGTATATACCAGTGCTGAAGACCAGTCGTTACGGCCAGTAAGGTCAATAAATAACTGGTTTTTCCATCCTGCACTAAACAATGCATACAACGAATTAATCTGTTTTGTGCCGCCAACATAACCATCTGACAACAGCGTTTTCTTTGAGTTCCCAAGAAAAAATCTTCCCGGAACAATCAAACCGCCATCGGTCCAAATGCGTGTACTCTCTTTTCGCTGATCCCAAAGCTCACCACCAACAATAAGGCTGGTTGTAAAAGCACCAAATGTTTTGTTCATATTTGCCGTGATTTTTG
>Ga0209724_1000669_pt1 | contig 32505 bp, 23 predicted proteins | sample grotaG_FD_184143 | JGI IMG/M metagenome (GOLD analysis project Ga0209724, IMG submission 184143) | Glacier valley bacterial and archeal communities from Borup Fiord, Nunavut, Canada, to study Microbial Dark Matter (Phase II) -... | ecosystem: Environmental > Aquatic > Freshwater > Ice > Glacier ... | reverse complement strand
CAGTAAATGAATATTTGCAGATCGTAGCTGCCTCAAACTTCAAGCAACGTTGCCGGATGTCCATGCTTTACTATTATGCTGAAACACTTCACTATGCAGTATTAGGTACTCCAAACAAACATGAAGTAGAACAAGGATTCTTTGTCAAATATGGCGATGGAGGTGCTGATGTTATGCCGATTGGAGATTTGTATAAGACACAGGTCTATCAATTGGCTCGTTATCTCGGTGTTCCTGAGGAGATAATCCGCAGAACCCCAACAACTGACACCTATTCTGCGGAACAGACACAGGAGGAATTTTTCTACCAGTTGCCCTTTGAGGAAATGGACCTGCTTTGGTACGGGTGGGAAAATGAATATGAAACACAGGTGATAGCTCAAGTATTGGGGCTATCTGAAGATTTGGTCATTAAAAATTTCAAAAATTTTGAAAGGAAACAGAAAACAACAGAATATCTTAGAATGGCGCCAATTCGCGATTATGATTTCCCCGGTTAATTGCTAGAGCGAATTTGATTTATTGTGAATTAATATTCCAGTTTACACGAAATACAAATCTTTAATAATGAACATCTTCGATTTCCTGTTTGAAAATTCTTCCAGACTTGAAAAAGATTTGGTACTTGGTCCAAAGGAATCAAAATCATTTAAATCTATTTCGGAAGAATCCGCCAAACTCGCCAACTATTTAAGGAGTAAGTTAGGCCAGGATAAAAAAATATTATTGGTTGCCCAGAATAGTTCCTTTTTCATTGTTTCATATTTGGGAATCTTAAAATCAGGTAATATTTGTGTTCCTCTCAACCCCTCAATAGAAAAGGAAGGTTTTGAGTTCATTAAGAAGAAAACTCAATCAAAAATAGGCTTTTTTTCAGAAATTGTCAAAAACAGACTTCAGCCGACTGATGAATGTATAAGCGAACTAAATATTTCTGAGATAATTAATAGTGAAAGCAAAATCTTGCCATTGGAGCAAGATTTTGATGGAGAAAGAGTTGCTGAAATTATCTTCACATCCGGATCAACAGCTTTACCCAAAGGTGTAATGTTGTCGCACAATAACATTATAGCGAATACAGACTCGATAGTGCAATATCTTTGTTTGAGCGAAAAAGATATTATGATGGTCGTGTTACCTTTTTTCTACTGTTATGGTCTGTCATTACTTCATTCTCATATCCGCGCAGGTGGTTCATTGGTATTAAATAACAACTTTATATTCCTGGGGTCAACTTTTAATGATTTAAACAATTACAAATGTACAGGATTTGCAGGTGTTCCAAGTCATTTCCAAATTATGCTAAGAAAGTCAGATCTCTTTAAAAATACCAAGTTCCAATACTTACGCTATGTTACTCAGGCAGGTGGAAAACTGCACAATGCATTTATCATCGAATTTGCTGAATCATTCCCTGAAGTTAAATTTTTCGTTATGTATGGGCAGACAGAAGCTACAGCAAGACTCTCCTATCTTCCAGCTGCAATGCTTAAAGAGAAGCTCGGTTCTATAGGAATTGGAATTCCTGGAGTCGAATTAAAAGTGGTAGACGACGTAGGAAGATCAATTGTTCAAGGCGAAACAGGAGAAATTTTGGCCCGTGGAAAAAATATAATGCTGGGTTATTTTGAAGATACTAAATCAACGGATGAAACAATCCGAAACGGATGGCTATATACCGGAGATTTGGCAACTGTTGATGAAGATGGATACATCTATCTGACTGCAAGAAAAAAAGAGATCATCAAAGTGGGTGGGAAAAGAGTTAGTCCAAAAGAGATTGAAGAGGTAATTGTAACGATGGCAGGTGTGATTGATTGCAGTGTTGAGGCTGTTGACGACGAACTCCTTGGTGAAGCCATTCAAGTTACTGTAGTTATTAACGAAAGCGGGAAAAAAATAACTGATGAAGATTTAAAAAAATTCTGTGGCACAAAACTTTCAAATTATAAAGTTCCCAAATATGTTATTTTTAAAGAATCCATAATGGTAAATGCAACTGGCAAGAAAGTGAAGCCTATTTAAAACCAAATCTTTATAATCACAATTGTAAAAAAATAAAAAGTAAAAAACACTAAAATTAATTACATATTAAAGATAGAATTAATATTTCAAAATAATTATTAGCGACGCTAACCAACAGGATAACTTCATTCATTTTATTAAGTGGGGATAAAAATCTATTACAAAATCATAAAAGATCAAAAAAAAAGAAGTTGTTTGCTAGTAAGTAGCGAGATATCAATTATTAAATACGCATAAATATCAATATATTACATTAAATTCCAGAAAATATACCGTATTATCAACAATCTTCAATGACTAACATTAAAAATTATTTAATAATATTTGAAACTTTATTTAGCGGACTAAGTATACAACAAAATAGTATTGAAAGTTTAAATTAAATTCTATGAAAAATTTCTTTTTATTTGGGGTGTCTATACTTTTGATTTTAAATATCTCGTCATGCAGATCAACTAAAAGCATGAAATATTTTCAGGATCTGAATAGCGAAGTGCAAAATGGCAAGCCTTTAAAAGCTCCTGACTATTTGATTAAAGCTGATGACAACCTTTATGTTGATGTTCAATCCATGAATCAAGAGGTAAGTCAACTTTTTAGTACATCAAAATCAAGTGGTGGGTATAGTGGAGGAACGCAATCGGAGTTTGGACAGGTATCCAGCCAGTATTTGAACGGTTATCAGGTTAATCAAAAGGGTATGATTCTGTTGCCGGTCATTGGTGAAGTTAATGTTTCAGGGCTCACTGAAGAAGCCGCCAGAGATTTGGTACAGAAGAGAGTCGGAGAGTATTTTAAGGATGCAACTGTAAAAGTAAAGATAATGACATACAAGGTTACTGTTTTAGGTGAAGTTAGAAATCCAGGCGTTTATTACAATTACAGTAAAAGTATGACAATTCTGGATGCTTTAGGATTAGCCAGCGGAACCACAGATTTTGCCAGTCTAAAAAAAGTTCTTGTGGTAAGAACAACAGCTACAGGAAGTAAAAGTTATCGTTTAGATTTAACCGAAAAGAGAATGATGACTTCCGAAGCATTTTATCTGCTTCCAAACGATGTGTTATATATTGAACCAGACAAATACATAAACAGTTCTCTTAATAATACGAAATTCTCATTGGCTCTCGCTGCAATATCAACAACCATATTGATTCTAAGCTATATAAACAAATAATTGATTTCAACTTTCATCAGACTATGAGACAAGATCTAGATAATATCATATATTACCCGAAACAAAATAATCAGTTCGATTATAAAAAATTATTTTACAGTATTATCCATATTTGGTACTGGTTTGCTATTTCCATATTTATTGGGATTCTGGGAGCGTGGTTGTATATACGTTATACGCCAGCTGAATACAGTATTCGCTCCTCTCTGATTGTTAATGAATATGAAAGCGGTATAAAGCGATTAAGTTTATCACAGAATAGTCCCTATGAACGGAATATAGATGTGCTTGGTCAGGATCATGCAGGAAGAATCAAATCACATATGCTAAGTTTAAGCACACTACAGAGTCTTGGTTGGAATGTTTTTTGGTATCAGAAGACACCTTTATATGACAAGGACCTGTATGGAAATGAACCTTATAAACTAACGCTGTTGCCTAACAAAACCAATCTGACAGATGTCAATATTCTAATTTCAGAACTTTCCGATTCGGAATTTCAGGTAGATGTAAACTCAAAATTGCCCAATCGAAATATTTTGGTAAAGTTCACATCATCAGGAAAATTTGGAGAACCTTTTGAAAATAATTATTTTGGTTTTACACTTGAAAAAGTGGGGGGAAGACTAACCTCTGGGAAGAAGATTTTTTTTGAGATCAAAAATTTAAATAATCTGGCTTTAATGTATCAAAAAAAATTGACGGTTATCACAAACGAAAAAAAACCCGATTTGATGGAATTGGTCCTTGTGGAGAACAACTCTCAACGTGGTGTTGATTTTTTAAACAGACTAGAAAAAACATATATTGAATATGGTCTTGATGAGAAAAACAGTGTAGCTGAGAATACAATTAAATTCATTGACGGTCAATTAAAAAGTGTGACAGACTCACTTTCAGATTCAGAAAGCCGGTTTACAAATTTCCGTGCCAGGTCTCAATCCTTAGACCTTAATCAGGAAGGCGGAATTGTATTGCAAAAACAGGGATCATTAGAGTCCGAAAGAGCAGTTCTCGAAAGCCGTTTAGATTATTTACGTAACCTCAGTGATGTCATGAAAGATTCAAAACAGATGAAACAGATCGTAGTTCCATCGGTATTTGGAATCACTGATCAAACACTGAACAATTTAGTGGCAAAATTAAGCGACTTGTATAGCAGACGAACAGTCCTTTCGTTTTCCGCGCAGGAAAAGGCTCCATCTATGATATTGTTAGATAAAGAGTTACAACTCACTCATGGTATGTTGACCCAAAATATTGAAGCACTGCTTTCAACAACAGAAGCAGATCTGCGAAACCTTAATCGACGCGTAGGTGGATTTAGCTCTCAGTTATCGCTTTTGCCCAGGACAGAACAGCAATTAAGTTCCCTTAAACGCAGCCTAGAGTTGAATAATGAATTGTATACTTATCTTTTAAAAATGAGGGCGGAAAGCGCAATAACTTATGCATCTAATCAACCCGATGTAAAAGTTTTGGATCCTGCCCGAAATGAAACTTCGAAACAGACAAGTCCAATTTTAATAATCGACTACATATTCGGATTAATGTTGGGGTTTTTTGTCCCGTTTGCCATTGTTGTGTTCAAAGATTATTTTAAAAATTCAATTCAAACAAAAGAAGAGGTTGGAGAACTTACCAAGTTACCAGTCATCGGAACAATTATTCACAACAAAGGTAAGAGTGACCTTGTAGTGCTTGATAACCCAAGATCAAATATTACAGAGTCCTTCCGACTGCTCAGAACCAACTTAAAATACATCCTGACAGGGAACGATAAGAACGTTATAGCTGTTCAGTCAACTATTGCAGGAGAAGGAAAGTCATTCATTTCTATTAATCTTGCTTCCATATTGGCTATGAACGAATTCAAAGTATTACTTGTCGGAGTAGATATGCGGATGTCAAGTCTTCACAGAATTCTAAAATCAGACAATAAAAAGGGGCTCAGTACTTATCTTAGTAATAACGATAAATTTGGAGATATCATCGAAACCACGTCGATCAACAATCTTAGCTATATCTCATCAGGACCAGTGCCTCCCAATCCAGCTGAATTGCTTGAAAGTGGAGCCTTTGAACGTTTTATGGAAGAAGCAAAATCCAGATTTGATTACATAGTTCTTGATAGTCCGCCAGTCTCGTTGGTAACTGATGGGATTATTACTGGGCGTCATGCAGATGTCAACCTTTTTGTGGTGCGTTTTCGTTACAGTAGTAGAGAACAGATTAAGATTATTAATGAGCACGATAACAAAAAAACACTTCCCAATCTTGTCCTTGTATTAAATGATGCAACGAAAGAAAATTTTGGCGAAGGAAATTACTATAACAGTCGGAACAAAGGCTATTATGGAGAATAAATTAATCGGAATCCTCTTAATCAGTTTTTTTTCAGCTGAAAAAAAATTGAATTAGATATATTTAGTTCTTTATTTAATTTCATAATCGCAATTCAAATTTCATTTTGGGTCATATAAATCACCAGGGTTATCTCCCATATTAACTATGTGCTAAGTAGTCGAATTTTCTCCGAGGTAGTATATGAATAAAACATCCAATTATACACAAACTCTTTTCAAAATGAACCATTTGTGATAAACCCTCAATCGAATATCCGATTTTAAAATACAACATCGATTTCGAATATTTAAAAAGCTTTATACCTATATACTCAATAGTGGATGAAACTAGGCATGTCAAATTGCAATAAGCCTAAAATAAATTATCAGCCATATTTTTATATTTGTTGAAGACGCTTAACAACTTACATTAACAACTACACCTAATAATGAACATAGATATATCCCTGATGTATCATGATGTATTTCATAATGATATAAAGGAAAGTGGATTTCAAAACACAGGCGCGATACCTTATAAAATAAAAAGTGATGATTTTGAGAATCATGTTCGAATAATCGCAGAGTATTTTGAGACCAACCAACTTGATAAAAAAAGGGTAGCCGTCACATTTGATGATGGTGGAGAATCATTCCATTCCATCATCGCACCAATTCTTGAGAAATATGGTTTTAAAGGCTTTTTTTTCATAACAACCAACTTTATAGGAACTCAGGGATTTTTAAACCGTGACCAAATCATAGACCTTCATCACCGTGGTCACTTCATAGGGACTCATTCACATACCCATCCCAAAAACATTGCAGAACTACCTTATAATGAAATAGAAAGAGAATGGACTGATTCGGTTGAAATACTAAATAATATTATTTCCGGAAAGATAAAAGTGGCCTCAATCCCAGGAGGGTTTTATTCCGGACAATCAAGAAAAGCACTTTTGAAAAATGGAATAGAGATGGTATTTAACTCTGTACCAACAAGAAAAATAAAACGTGAAGCTGAAAATCAATTTATTTTAGGGCGATTCACCATAAAAAAAGGAACAAATAATGAGATGATACTCCGGTTATTAAAAAATAATTCTGTAAGTCAGTTTTATGAATTTGCCAAGTGGCGGGGATTAGCACTGATCCGGTCATTGCTTGGGAATAACTATTACCTTATCAGGGAAGTCCTGCTCAAAAACCATAAATAATATGAAGATTTCAGTAATATGTCCGGTCTATAATGAGGAGAAATACATCAGTAACTGTATTGAATCTTTATTAATGCAGGATTTTGAATGGAATGACTCAGAAATTCTACTCATTGATGGGATAAGTTCGGATAATACCAGACTAATCATTGGAGACTATATAGAAAAATATCCGTTTATAAAACTACTGGACAATCCCCAAAAAATAACTCCGGTATCTCTGAATATTGGGATTCGCGAAGCCAAAAACGATATTATTTTCCGTATCGATGCGCATACAACTTATCCACCAAACTATTTTTCAGTCTTATCAAAGCATTTAGTTGATTTAAAAGTTGATAATGTAGGTGGTGTCTGCAGGACAATCCCGGGAGGACAAGGGTTAGTCCCTGAATGCATCGCGAAGGTAATGAGTTCAATATTTGGCGTGGGAAACTCATTCTTCAGGATCGGAGCAAAAAAAATAATGGAGGTCGACACTGTTCCTTTTGGATGCTTCAGAAGAAGTGTATTCGACCGCATCGGATTATTTGACGAAGAGTTGATCCGAAATCAGGATGATGAGTTCAATGGCCGCATCATCAAAAACGGGGGTAAAATTCTTCTTATTCCTGAAGTAATTATTGACTATTTTGCAAGGGATAAAATATCAAAGTTTGCAAAGATGTTCTATCAATATGGTTTGTTTAAGCCATTGGTCAATCAAAAACTTGGCACAGCAGTAACAATTCGTCAATTTTTCCCATTAGTTTTTGTTTTGTTACTAATAACTGTATCTTTATTTACCGTATTTCAGTTACTTGCGTATCAGTTTTTATTACTTGGTATAAGCGTTTACCTCATTTTAGCTTTTGCGTTTTCAATTAAAGAGGGTGACAATATCAAACAAATATTGCTTTTACCAATTCTCTTTTTCATATTACATATTAGTTATGGTTGGGGATATCTTAAAGGAATTATCAAATTTGTCATTCTGAAGAAATCAGATACGAACGTAGAGGTTAACAGATAATATTTATTTAATCAATATAAATAGGATTTTACATCATCGACTTATGTAATCACAACAGTTTCAAGAACAATGTATTTCCATGTTTGAAACAGAAAGCCTCTTACCTGGATCGTAAAAGGCTTTTTTTATGAAAATTACAATTCGGTACAATGATATGCTACAAATCAAACATAATTTAACACTGAGAAAGTATTAGCTTGATTCATAATAAAAACAGATAAAAATGATAAGTCAGAAAGAAATTATCGAAGCTCTTTTAATTAGGAGAATTGAAGAATCATTTTTGGAACTTTTCTCGCAAGGGAAATTAAATGGGACTGTACATACATGTGTTGGTCAGGAATTTTCTGCCGTTGCTTTTGCGGGTCAATTGAATAAAAAGGATTTCGTTTTTTCAAATCATCGTTGCCATGGTCATTATATTTCCTTTACAAAAGATTTTCCGGGATTACTTGCCGAATTATTAGGGAAAAAAACCGGTGTTTGTGGCGGAGTCGGAAGTAGTCAGCATTTGCAAAACGGTAATTTTTATTCTAATGGGATACAAGGAGGAATAGTTCCACTGGCTGCAGGTATGGCTTTAGCAAATAAATTACGAAACAATAACAATATTGGGATTGTCTTTATTGGTGATGGAACATTAGGAGAAGGTATTTTATACGAAACATTAAATATAATTTCATTATGGAAACTGCCCCTTTTAGTGGTTTGCGAAAACAATTTCTATGCGCAATCCACAATGCAGAAAGACAACCTCTCCGGCGATATATTAAAAAGAGCAGAAGCATTCTCAATTAAAACATATGAAAGTAACACCTGGGATATAGAGAATTTATTCATGGCGGCAAAATCGTCCATAGAATTTGTTAGGGAGAATATGGAACCGGCATTTCATCTTGTAAACACCTACCGTTTAAATCCTCACTCAAAAGGCGATGATAACAGGGATCTCCAAGAAATAAATAAATATAAAGAGAAAGATTTTTTGGTCAAACTTTCTAAAGAGGATCCAACAATCTATGAAAAATATTTAAAAGAAATCAATGCCAAAATTAGTGACGCTTTGAAAGATATCTTTGATGAGGATGAGTTATCCTTATCAGAGTATTTAGATGAAAAACAGATCTTTATTACTAATAAATCGTGGAGTCCGATGCAGGTTATGAAAGACCGGCAAGTCACGCTTCTGAATAATTTCTTTGACGAAACCCTAAAGACCAATAAAAAAACGATCTTTATTGGAGAAGATGTCAAATCACCTTATGGAGGTGCGTTTAAGGTAGCTAAAGGACTGTCTGAAAAATATCCGCACCAAGTATTTACAACTCCGATTAGTGAAGCTGCCATTACGGGAATTGGAAACGGACTTGCATTAGGCGGTTTTAAACCATTTATTGAAATAATGTTTGGCGATTTTATATTATTAGCACTTGATCAAATAATAAATCATGCTTCCAAGATACACCATATGTATAACAAGAAGATCAGATGTCCATTAGTGATTCGTACCGCCATGGGGGGAAGAAGAGGTTACGGACCAACTCATTCACAAACCTTAGATCGGTTCTTGATTGGTATTGACAATGTTAAGGTAATTGCTTTAAATACTTTAATAAATCCTTCATTAATTTACAAAACGATTCATGAGGAAATTGATCCGGTTATTGTAATCGAAAACAAATCAGATTACGGAAAATTCATTGGAGCAATAAAAGCCGTAAATTATAGTTTTCTGGTTAACAATGACCAATATCCAGTCGTAAAAATCAGCCCTTTATCATCAAAACCAAACCTAACAATTGTAACCTATGGAGGAATGGTTGGTGAAGTTGTAGATAGCTTAGTAGGACTATTTTATCAGTGCGATTTTAAACCTGAAGTTCTGGTCTTAACAAAGATAAATCCCGTTGATTATGCGGATATTATTAAATCAGTTGGGATCACCGGAAAGTTGGTTGTTATAGAAGAGGGAAGTAGTATTGGCGGAGTAGCGAGTGAAATTATTTCAAGTGTAGCCGAACTAATTTTTTTTCCAATAAAGAGTCTGAAAATCGGAGCATTGCCAGTTCCAATCCCTTCGGTTAAATCATTAGAGAATCAGGTTCTTCCAAGTAGCAATATCATTATCAACGCAATTAAAGAATATTTCAAATGAAAATACTACAAGAAATAATTATTCCGCAAGAGTCAGTAAATGATGATAAAGTAGTCGTATTGGACTTGTATTTCAAAAATGGCGATATTGTTAAAAATGGCGATCTGGCCCTTGAGTTTGAAACATCCAAGGCAACACAGTCACTTGAAATACTACAGGATGGTTATATATTTTATGACTGTGAAGAAGGAGACGAAGTTACTGTTGGTTCTATCGTTGCTAAAGTATATGATGTAAAGACCAAGAATGAAGGACTCACTGTAACCCTTGAAAAAATAATTTCTGAAAGTAAAACATTTGCACCTCCCACTGCAGAAAGCGTGGTTGATATTGACTTGGGCACTATCCAAAGGACTATTTTCTCGAAAGAGGCAGAACTACTGATGCTGGAAAAGGGACTGAATGAGAATGATTTTAAAGGAAAGGATTTTGTAAATGCAAATGATATTCTTAGTTTCCTCAATCTACCTGTTGATAAAATTGAACATACAAAAGAGGTGACGAAAACCAAACTTGAACCCATCAATATTTTAAATAAAAATGTTCATTTCGAAAAAATATCAATACAAAAGAAACGCGAAATAGAATATTTGTCAGCAGTTCAATCTCATGGGTTAAATAGTTCGGTTACCGTATTTGTTGAAATAGAAAAAGTCAGAAATTTTGTGGATAGTAAAATGACTCTCCTTAAAGGATCATTTTTACCTATCATCACTTACGAATTAGCCAAATTATTAAGAAAATACCCAAAAATAAATTCTTATTTTGAGAACGATACGGTTGTTTACTATAATGACATCAATATTGGTATTGCAATCGATATGGAAAAAGGTTTAAAAGTCCTCAAAATGCCCAAGACCGATCATCTAAGTATTTTAGAAATCGAAAGATCCATATTGGATATATCCAGAAAATATTTTGAAGATAAAGCCACAGTTAACGACGTATCAGATATTACATTTACGATTACCGATTTATTCAACTCTGGCTTAGCATCATTCGCACCGCTGATAAACAAGCATAATTCAGCAATACTAGCGATCTCTTCAGTCGATGAAAAATTGCAGCGAATAAATTTAACGGTTACGTTTGACCACCGTGTAACCGAAGGTAAATATGTGGCTAATTTTATATTTGAACTGAAAACCAGAATCGAGAGCTACTTTAACGTTTCCGTATTGGAAAAGAAAAGTAAAGATCCTATCAAGTGCTATAAATGTACCAGAAAATTAAATGACCAATTGTATGGTAAGAAAATTGTTTTTTTTAAAGTAATAGATACGAACGGAACCGATCAGGTTCTATGTAGTGTATGTTACGAAGGATTTTAATAATAGATTTCACAATCAATGAATTGATCATTTTACAATTAAATTTTAATGAGCGAAGATATGAATGAAATTAAAAAAATTATCGCTTTTTTTCTGGGCATAGACGCGGAACAAATCACAAAAGAGACACTTATTGATAACTCTGTTGTTCAAGGATCTGTTAAAATACATATGATGTATGGTGATCTTGCGGAGAACGGTTATAAAGTTGCTGATTATTCAAACATCAAAACATTTGGAGAATTATTGTCAATCTTAAAATTGTCCGATGATACCAATTATGAAAGTGAAGATGTCCCCCAAGTTAATTCCTTGAAAAAAGAGGATGCGCTTATTGAATGGGATAATTCAAATGGTCAATGCTTAAAGAATTACCCGCCTGGACTTGGAGTTGATATTCTTCAGATTAGTAAATTACCGCATGTTGATGATTTCAGAGAAAGCAGTTTTTATATTGAAAACTTTAGTATAAGCGAGTTTTCGTATTGCTTGTTAAAAGCTGATCCTTATAAGTCTTTTGCAGGAAAATTTGCTGCAAAAGAAGCCATTGTTAAGGCAAATAATGATTTCAAAAACAGAAGTTTTAAAGAGATAGAAATACTAAATGACGAGTACGGAAAACCCTATTTCAATAATTTTTCCATATCAATCTCGCACGAAGATGATTATGCAATTGCAATAGCCTCTTATACCAAAAATACTCTAAGTGAAAACAAAGCAGAAATTGATAATGTAAATCAAAATCAACTAATGAAGTTAGAGCAAGTCTTAAATAATATCAATAAAAACATAACCACAGATTATTTAAAAAAATCCTATAAAGGCTTAATATTAGCATCATTGATACTTAACATCCTCACAATTACCTATATTGCTTATAAGGCTTTTCTTCCCTAAAATACTAGTCGAAGGTGAAAAACCCCTTAATTTTTAAAAAGCATATTTTGGATTCCAAATTAGGGCAAAAATTCGCCAGATTAATTGGACAAAAATATTCAGTGCTTCAGCTTTTAATCGCTGAAGCATTTTTCTTAGATTGAATCCTGCTGCTGCCAGCAGGGTATTGACCAAATCACCTTGTTCATTTAACAGGTAATTTCTGCTTAGCCGATGGTCTTGTTTCAGATGACCTATAATAGGCTCGATACCAGCCCTGGCCCTAAACCGTTTCCGTATCTTCTGTTTTTGATAGTTGTTGGCAGATGCTGATGGTTTTGAGGGGATTATGATTTTAACCCCGTTTATGACTTTCCTCCCCCGGTATCCTCTGTCAACAATCCCTATCTTTGGTTTATGCCCTGTAATCCTTTCTGTTTGCTCCAACTGTGGCAACAGGGTGCCTCCATCATAAACATTTTCTATAAATGCCATCGCCCCAATGATGATCCCGGATTTCTTTGTTTTTACAATCGAACTTTTGTTCCCAAATTCATATTTTTTTCCTCATTCCCTTTGGCAATGCACTTCACACGTGGTTGGTGGATGTTGTAAATTTTGTTACCGCTGTTTTTCTGCTGTGTCAATACTTTATTAAAAATAGAGAACAGAGCTTCGTACTTTTCTTTAATGCCGCTATCCATCTTCCGGTCAATATCCCTGACAATCCTGCCGGAAATAACTTTTATTCTGCGTGCAGCAGCCCTTGCTTTCTTTTTACGCCTGGGATGACTGTGGAAGCGCTGGTCGATCATCAATTGTTTTAACTCACGTCTATAGGTTTTCCGCAGTTCTATCCACTCTTTATCAGCTATTTCCCTGCATTTCTCAATAATCTTCTTCTGTAATTTCACATCGGTCGGGAAGGTGATGTTCTTCTCCTGAGCAGTTGTGTCAAGCAAAACCTCATCTTCTTGCACTTCTTTCCTGGGAAACAATTGAACTGTCATTTTGAGTAATTATTCTGAACCATTTTCACCAATCCGTTTACAGAACTTGATCAATTCTGTCCGGTCAAAGGGTGGTTCGTGCTGAAAGTAAACTTCCCCGCAGAAGTATTGCCATTGGGGATTTAACCCATCTGTCCAGAGTACTTTCATCGCTTTCATCGAATATCCGCCTTAAAAGAACGACCCCAGCTATAGTACGGAAGGGATGCAAGGTCTGCCATTATCTTCACAATAATAGATTTCTAAATCGGATTCCAACTGTTCCCAGTTGATCTTCTTTGACAGCAATACAAACTCATGATTTTCTTTTATGTAATGTTTTAGCGGGACTTTGAACATTTCCAATTGTGGGTTCTTTTCAATTTTTCCGATCATTTCTGCAAGATTTTCCTGCAATTTAGTGAAAACCTTGCAATTTTAATTGCAGAAAACAACCAACTTTTCAACATCTTAATGTTAATATCCAAATCGTTAGAGAATGATTAAACCCTTCTTCACCTTCGACTAACTATATTCAACTTTAAATGAACAAATACATCTGTTTTAACAAAATTGGCATCCATTATATCCTCAAAATTAAATATCAGGTTTTGACCTATAAGGTAAAACCTGATATTTAATTTTTTCAAGATGAATTTCCTGCTGTTTAACACACATGGAAGGGACTCCAGTGGATTTCCGTCCGCTTTCGGCGGTAATAAAATTATAAAAATTTAATTGCTATTTAATCAGCACTTCATCGGTTTTTAATAATTGGTATTGAAGTTTTTTAATAGGCTAGGATACAAGTGCCTTTTGCATTAGCATAAAATTGCTTATTGTCTCTCAGTCGATTAATTGCAATATTATTTGCGTCAGCCTGGCTAATAGTTGAGCTGTAATAACCTGCTGGAACAGTATAAGTTACTTTTGATCCTACATAACCGGCCCCACAATCATTTTTAGTCGCAATATCAGACATTTGGATATTATAATATACTGTTGATTGAGTTGGCGCTAAAGTACACGTGCCTTTTGCATTTGCATAATACTGTTTATTATCTCTCAGTCGGTTAATTGCAATATTATTTGCATCAGTCTGACTAATGGTTGAGCTGTAATATTCCGCTGGGACAGTATAGGTAACAGTTGAACCTATATAGCCTGATCCGCAATCATTTTTTGTTGCTATATCAGACATTTGGACATTATAATATACTGCTGCTTGAGTTGGCGCTAGCGTACAAGTGCCTTTTGCATTTGCATAAAACTGTTTATTATCTCTCAGTCGGTTAATTGCAATATTATCTGCATCAGCCTGACTAATAGTTGAGCTGTAATATCCCGCTGGGACAGTATACGTAACAGTTGAACCTATAAAGCCTGATCCACAATCATTTTTTGTTGCTACATCAGACATTTGAATATTGTAATAAACTGATGACGTTGGAGCAACAGCGGTAGGAGGTGCAACAGTGGTAGGAGATGCAACAGAGTACGATGCAAATGCTCCGATATTTATTGAAGTTCTTGTATTATTCAAATAATCGGCAGATACTCCAGTGTTGTAACCTGTAACTGAGGCCGGAGAATTACTTTTTAATGAATAGTCATGATTTGATTCATTAACAAACAACGGATCAGTATTATCTAAATTATTAGTAATAGTAACTCCCACAGCTGTCCCAGATGTGATCAACCCATTACCTCCACTGGTAATATTTTTCGTAATCAAAATAGAATAATAATCAAAAAAACTTTTATTTACTTGAATAGCAGCACTGTACTGGTCTTTAAAAATATTGTTAGCGATTAAAACATTGTTGCAATGGCCCCAAAGTACAACGTGACCCTGAATACTATATGGATTTCCTTCGTTCAATGTATTGTTCACAAAGTTAATATATGATGACGTCCTGCCTGAACCTGAGTAGACTTGTAAGGCGAAGCCTCGTTGAATGTTATAAAAAATACTATTCCATATATTCAAATAAAAACAGCCATCTACATAAACACCATGATCGTGCGATTTATAATAATCCGTTAAAATTGAACACCCGCCTTCTCCGGGCGCATATCTTCCAATGTCATGTAATAAACAACGCTCAATCGTTATGTAACTGCATGATGATAAATATATTGCATTAAGTCCTAAATTAGTATCGGTGCACCTTCTTCCGATATCATGAATACTTAAATCTCTTAAATTAACATGTGACGCTCCTTCACTAATAGTTATACCCCAACCACTCATCCCTTTGATTTCAAATCCTTCAATATTTATATATGAACCTATTACGGCAAATCCAGTTTCAGAGTAATTGTTCTGTCCATCCAGTATCACTCCACCTTTATTCCTTGCTTTATAAGTAATATATGCAGAGGAATTCCCACTCCGCTTCATATAGGCAAATAATCCGCCTGAAGTTGTTTTATAAGTTCCATTCTCAACAGTAATTACATCACCTGGATTTGCTAGCATAGCCGCATAAGCAATTGTAAGAAAAGGTTTTGATTCTGTTCCGGGGTTACTGTTACTACCAATATTGGAAACATAATAGTTTGTTGCAATTGTTGCCGCTTTAAGATTTGGACCATTATCTTCACCCTGTATCAATGGATCCGCTTGGATGTCAAGTTTACTACAACCAACTCCAAAAAATGAAAGAAGCGTTACAGGAATAAGAATTACGAGATTCACCATTTGAAATTTTGCCATATTTGAGATTTTTAAAATGAAAATTTTATCAGGAGTTATAAATTTAATTGATTTTATTATTATAAATATAATACTTCAAATTGCAGTTTTATAATGCCAACATATTCTATACATTGGACTGATTAATAAATAGAATTATTTTTTGCTTAAATTAGAAATGTATAATAGATATTTGTTCTACAGAATTAATCTGTTTTTTAATATTGCTCACAAATCAAAGCTTGGTCAAGAAGTATTGCCAATATTTCTGAAGTTCATTATGATATTTTTTTAGAATCATTCTAAGTAGCTATTCCGGTTATATGTTACTACCCCATTAAATCTCCGGTCATGTTGCAACTAATTAAAGATTGTTGATTTGATAACTTATACGACGGGCAATCTTAATGCTTTTTTTTTAATGTTAGCCTTTTTTTTTGGTTTTTTAAGAAATTTTCATGATTTTTTCCATAATTACCGATTAAAGTATTCCTCTGTTTATTACATTATATGGTTTAAAATCTGTAATTTAAAGCATTGGTATTTATTTAATATTCCAAGTTGTTTCAATTGCCATTATTAACAAACCCAATTCTATTTTCACCTCAGTTTCATCAGTTTAAAATTGCCATTATAGGCAAATAAAAGATGAATCACCATCTAAGATATCCATGTCCGCCTCGGTATCGGTATTAATACGTTATCTATTTCTTTGGCTGAATTCGGTTATGATTTCAAGAAAACAAGGAATTAAATTTTGATATTTTTTCTTATGCTTTTTATATGTTTTAGCCTTCATGTTCTTCTATTTCTGGGAAATGCCTCATAGTTTATCACTATTATCCGATTAACATGCAAATCTGAGATTTTTGATCTTTAATTGCATGATAATCATTTATTATTGGTATTTAAAAAGTCACCCCCTTATTAAAAAGCAAAACTGGTTTGCTGATTTGATCCGGGAGATCAAGTATTCTCTGTTTGTACTTCGAAGCAATTCAAATATATCTAGCAAACTGAGTAGGTGTATTCGCACCAATGATGGCACAACCGAAAAAGCCTTTTTTGTTTGTGCCATCTTTTGGATGACAATCATTATCAGTTGTGCAATTAAGGTACACCAAACTTGTGTATGGATGGAATTCTCTTCATGGCACTAACAATATTACATGCATATCTGGGATGTATTGCTGGAGGAATGAATGTCTGCTTAAAATTGATTGTTCTTTCAATAAATGATGTCTAGTCTACTTTAGTGGAATTGGATATTCTGTCAATTTGGATTTGTGTTTTTCATTCAAAGGAGTTATTCTCAAATTGCTTTTAATTTGTAATAAATTTGGCTTTCAATTCCACTTGTTTTTTACCATATCTATGTTAATCTATATATTTATTATCTATATATAATCAAGCAAAGAGGGTGTCCAAAAAGGAGGGCACTGAAAAAGTCCCTCGGACATAAATAATAAACTTAAGGCAGTAAAATACAGGTTCAAAGCTTTGTACTTTACTGCTTTTTACGTATCTTACAGCCTTAAATAAAGGCACTTAGATGTTAGCACAACAAAAAAAACTCCAGCTGAGTACATACTCAGATTTATATGATCTTATCGTACCCAAGGATAATCTTCTACGAAAAATTAACGAGCTCATCGATTTTTCGTTTGTCTATGATGAGCTGGTAAACAAATACTGCTCAAACAATGGACGCAACGCTGAAAGTCCCATCCGCATGTTTAAGTATTTGTTAATAAAAACTATATATGATGTTTCAGATGTGGATGTAGTAGAACGTTCCCATTTTGACATGTCTTTCAAGTACTTTTTGGAAATGACACCTGAAGAAGATGTGATAAATCCGAGTTCTCTTACCAAATTCAGGAAGCTGCGATTGAAGGATACGGATTTGTTGAACCTTCTGATAGGCAAGACCGTTTCCATTGCCATAGAAAAGGGAATCATCAGATCGAAGTCCATTATTGTTGACGCCACACATTCATTATCGAGGTCGAACCCATTGTCACCCATCGAAGTATTGAAGGAACGTGCCCGGCAACTTCGCAAGGTGGTTTATTCCACCGATGAAAACTGGAAAGGGCGAATGCCTAAAATGAACGAAGACAATGATCTGGAGCAAGAGTTATCCTATTGCGGCAAGCTTGAAAAGGAGATAGAATCAGATGAAGTGCTGCGGTCAATGCCAAAGGTAAAAGAAAAGCTAAACCTGTTGAAGGAAACAATTGAAGATACTCAGGATCATTATACGCTCTCAAAGGATCCTGATGCAAGAACAGGCCATAAGACAGCGGATTCCTCATTCTTTGGATACAAAACCCATATAGCCATGACAGAAGAACGTATTATTACAGCGGCTGTAGTAACATCGGCGGATAAGTGTGATGGTTCTGAACTACCGTCATTGCTTGAGGCCAGTCAAAAAAATGGAATTGAGGTAGATACAATCATTGGTGACACAGCCTACTCAGGAAAGGAGAACCTTAAGTTGGCCGATGGGCAGGAGATAAAAGTCGTTGCAAAGTTGAACCCTTCTATAGCACAAGGTTTTCGGAAACAAGAAAATACGTTTGATTACAACAAGGATGCAGGAATGTTTGTATGTCCCTCCGGGCACATGGCTATTAGGAAAGCGCGTCAGGGAAAGAAAAAAAGGGGTAAGAACCAAGCAGATACCTATTACTTCGATGCCGAAAAATGTAAAACATGTGCATCAAAAAACGCATGTTATAAACCTGGCGCAAAAACCAAAACCTATTCTGTTGCTATTAAATCTGATGAACATCAGGAACAAATGAAGTTTCAACAGACTGACTACTTCAAAGAAAAAGCAAAACACAGGTATAAGATTGAAGCAAAAAATAGCGAATTAAAAAATGTACATGGATACGGAAGAGCCAGTTCGTACGGAATTTCCAGTATGCAATTGCAGGGTGCAATGGCCATATTTACTGTAAACCTGAAAAGAATCCTAAAGTTAATGAACTAAGAATGGCGCCGACCCAAATACCCCTCAAACACCACAAATAACACCTCATATAAAGTATCCAAAAGCACTTTTGATCTAAAAATTTGCACTTCGAACTATAAGAAAAAACGCTGGCAGTTGAAAGATTGGACTTCATCTGCCAGCTAATTTTGTAGAATTACTTTAATGTAGGGTACTTTTTCAGTGCCCTCCCAAAAAGGCATCCTCTTTTTTTATTAAAAAATCATTATAAAAATTTGCACATTACGCTGATGTTTAGTATATTGGTTGCATAATTCATTGATTATGCAACCAATATTTAAACAGTACAATCAAGGGCAAGCCGAACTGTTTCCACCCAGACTTGATGATTATATTGGGGAAAATGATCCGGTTCGACTAGTCAACCAGGTAGTTGATGAGCTTGACCTGAGCTCAGTCATCCAAAGTTATAAAGGAGGTGGGACCAGCAGTTTTTGTCCCAGGATGATGATTAAGGTATTATTTTATGCCTATATGCGCAACATCTACTCTTGCCGCAAAATTGAAGCTGCTTTATCTGAAAATGTTCACTTCCTGTGGCTTTCCGGCAAACAATTTCCAGACTTTCGTACCATTAACGACTTTAGAAGCAAGAGGCTTAAGCATCAGATTCACAGTATTTTCAGTAAAGTTGTGGTGATGCTTGTAGAGTTAGGATATGTGAGTCTTGATGTTCAGTATGTTGATGGGACCAAGATTGAATCTGCCTCCAACCGTTACACCTTTGTTTGGCGTAAATCGGTAGAGAAGAACAAACTCAAACTTGAAGTCAAAGTTGGTAATATAATTAAACAGATTGAAAAAGGGATAGTGGATGATAATCGTAACGATGACCAGACCCCAACTCCGAAAAATTCCAAAATACTCAAAGAGAGAATCAAAGAGTTGAATACAAATGAAAAGCAAAGCAGGGAAGAGAAGAAGCAAGTAAAAGAACTTGTAAAGCACCAGGCTAAACTGGAGGAATATTAAAGACATCTGGATACTCTTGGTAACAGAAACAGCTACTCAAAAACGGACCCCGATGCAACGTTCATGAGAATGAAAGAGGATCATATGGGCAATGGTCAATTAAAACCTGCATACAACGTTCAAATCAGTACGGAAAATCAATTTGTTACAAATTTTGGAATCTATCAGAATCCGGGTGATACTTCTACATTTAATGATTACATAGATTCCTTCGAAGTGAAATATGATCGTCAATCTTTAGAGATAGTTGCCGATTCAGGTTATGGAAGTGAGCAAAACTATGACCACATGGAAAGTAAGGGGATTGGCAACTATGTGAAATTTAGCTATTTTCATAAGGAACAAAAGAGACTATTCAAGAACAATCCATTCCTGACAGATAACCTTTTCTACAATCCGGAGGGTGATTTTTTTGTTTGCCCAATGGACCAGAAAATGGAGTTGATTGGTAGGTGTAAAAGAATATCCGACAGGGGATATTGCAGTGAAATCACACTTTATCAGGCAAAAAGGTGTGAGGGATGTCCACTGAGAGGGTCGTGTCACAAAGCAAAAGGGAACAGAATAATTGAAATAAATCACAATTTACGGCGACATAAAAATATTGCCCGGGAAAACCTCACATCCGAACGGGGTCTAATGCACCGAAGCCGAAGACCGATAGAACCGGAGGCCGTTTTCGGTCAGATAAAATCAAACCGAAAGTTCAATCGTTTCCGGCTAAGAGGGTTGGATGGAGTAGCTGTGGAGTTTGGCTTGATTAGCATAGCGCTAAACCTCTCAAAAATGATAAAAAAAGCAATAATTGAACCGATTGATAGCCCAAAATCGATTGTTTTAAGCGTTGAAAACTTAATTTGTACTGCAAAAACCGAAATCCAGAAGATATCAGGAATCTTAAACTATTGCTTCAGTTTTCCGGCAATTTGAGTGAAAATAAAGAGGCTGCCTTTTCAGACAGCCTTCTTTATCCGGTTTTAACTTTTTTGTAAAATATTCTTATTGTAGCTCTGACATGTATCTTGGTATATTTAGGAATTACTATTTTTACTTAATTCGAGTGCAGGTACCTTTTGCATTAGCATAGTACTGTTTATTGTCTGCGAGTCTGGCGATTGCAATATTATTTGCATCAGCTTGACTTACCTTCGAAGTGTAATATCCTGCTGGAACTGTATACTTAACTATTGAACCTACATAACCTGTTCCGCAATCATTCTTGGTTGCTGTTGCGGACATTTGGACATTGTAATAAACCTTTGATGTCGATGGTATTATTGTACAAGTGCCTTTTGCATTAGCATAGTACTGTTTATTATCTGCAAGTCTTGCGATCGCAATATTATTAGCATCAGCTTGACTTACTTTAGAACTATAATAACCAGCTGGAACAGTATACGTTACCGTTGATCCAGTATAACCTGTGCCACAGTCGTTTTTTGTTGCTGTTGCTGACATTTGTACATTGTAAAAAATTGTTGATGTCGATGGAGTAACGGTTGTAGGAGGTGGAGTAACGGTTGTAGGAGATGGAACAGAGGCTGGGGCATAAGCTCCGATATTCATTGATGATCGTGTACTATTCAAGTAGTCGGTAGTTAAACCTGTATTATATCCAAGACTAAATGCTGGTGAAGAACTTTGTAAAGCGTAGTTGTGATTCGCTTCATCAACGAACAAAGGATCTGTACTATTATAGTTCCCAGTTATCGTAACTCCAGCTGCTGTTCCATAAGTAGTTGATCCATTGCCTCCAGCTGTTATGTTTTTGGTAATTAATACATTGGAATAGGTGTATGAAGCTTGCGCTACATGAACAGCTGAGCTATATTGATCTTTGAAAATATTGTTTGCGATCACTCCGTTAGTGATGCTTCCGTATAAAACGACGTGTCCTTGAACAGTATTATAAAAATTTCCATTCTCACAGGTATTGTTGATGAAATTAATGTACGATGATGTGCGATTTTCACCAGAATAAACCTGCATTGAAAAACCTCGGTTCATATTGTAAAACACATTATTCTGAATAGATAGGTAGTTCGATCCATTTATATAACATCCATGATCGTGCCCTTTCCAGTAATCCGAAGTTGGTGTGCATCCGGATTCTCCTGGTCCAAATCGACCGATATCATGGATTAAATTTCTTTCAATTGTAATATGGTTAGAAGTTGCAATATATATGGCATCTAGACCTATATACGTTTCGGTACACAATCTCCCAATGTCGTGAATATTGTTGTCTTTAATATTGATATATGAAGCACCTACTAAAGCTATTCCCATGGTGTTAACTCCCTTTATTTCAAAGCCTTCTATGTTTATGAATGAAGTTACAATGTGAAACCCGTAAGATGAAAGATTATTTTGTCCGTTAATTATTGCTCGTCCTTTATTTTTTGCTTTGAAGGTTATGTAGGCGGTTGCAGTTCCAGGCCTAGTAATATATCCAAAAGTTGCATTTGAACCTGTAGTATAGGTTCCATCTAAAACAATAACATTATCTCCAGGTTTAGTAAATCCAGCGGCATATTGAATTGTAGCAAACGCAAGAGTTTCAGTTAATCCCGAATTACTGTTGCTACCTGTTGTTGATACGTAGTAATTTGTACCAATTACCGCATCCTTTAATTCAGCGGTTGAAGGTGTTAATGTTTCCGGATCAATTACTGTTTCATTGCAACTAACTGCCAAGAATAGGAAAAAAGTTGCGTACATAAGAATTTTGAGTTTCATGATTTTAAATTTTAATTTTTTGATGAGTGTAAAAACTGAGTATTTAGATGAAAAAACATTGAGGAGTAATCAACGTTATATTATAAGTATAAAATGAAATTATTTAAAGTGTAACAAGGTAAATCATCATTGTAAAAATATTTAATCGAATTAACCAGAGACAATCAATTTCGATGACAAATATAATACACAAATGTATAAAAAACACATGCGTAAATAATTTATTTACTTAGAGTAAGTAATTTATACTTATTCTAAATTTAAACGTGATGGTATTGCAGCAAACAAAATGTAATTGTAGTTTCGTATTTATTTCATTTCAGATTCGATAAATACAAAGCAATTTTTATGACGAGGTTCATATTATGAAGAATATATATCTATAAAATTAATTTATTGTATTTTAAATTAATTTGTTAGTTGCTATTTTAAAGCTTAATTAAGCTATGTTATTTGTTTTGCATGATTAATTAATTATCTTTATAAAAACTAACTTCTGTAATGTATTATAGTTTGTATTTCTAAATTTAGATACAGCCCGACAAGAAGGGGATTTCGACATGCCATTTCACTCTGTTTTGTAATATGCCTGATTTAGGTAAATTGTGCATTTATTTTACGCATTAGTGATTCTTAATTTTAAGATTCGACATTACTACTGATGCGTTAGATCATTAAATAAATCATATTGTTCTTTGACATTTTAATTGACTTCTAATTCAGTAATTAGCTCCTTTACGGTTGCTTTGTCGAATACTGATATGCCTAAGAATTGTATTGTCTCATAAATAGACAGCGTACTTTTGAGAGAATATTTGATATATGCGACAATTAGGTATGTACAAATAGCTACCCGCATATGGATTGCTACTGCATTTTCTGAGTGACCCCAAAGTGTCTTTATCGTCAGGTTTTGTTTTATCCATTTAAAGAATACGTCTGTTTGCCAACGGCTACAGTACAGATAAGCAATTTCCATTGCCGATACTTCAAAGTTATTGCTCAGGAAAACAAGCAATACTTTTTTCTCGTCATCGTAATATTCAACTAGTCGAAGCATTCCAGGATAAAGCTTTTTAGACTTATACCTATTTAGGTTTATAGTCTTATCGCTTCTTAATCCGGTGTTTTCATCAATGTTGTAATTTCACTCTACAATGCCGTAATCTAATGTCAATTTTGCTCTTGTAACAAAAAATGCACCTGCTCTATGAATATTGTATAAAGCGGCAAAATCAACATACGCTTTATCCATCAGATATATTGCTTCAGAGAAGGGAACCAAAATGTTAAGTATATTGTTGTTATGGTATTTACTATCTGTGATAAATATAAATGCAGGAATGCTTCCTCTTAAATCGAGTAATGTATGAATCTTTACAGCTCCCCCGGAATACTTGCCCTTTGCCCAGCTGAATAGCTTAATAATTAAAGATATGGCAATTGAATCTAAGGCAAATATGTCATTTTCAATATCAACAGTTGGGATTGGACTGTTTGCATAGAGTGGCCTGACCAGTTTTATCAAATACTCATCATAATCAGCAAAAATTCTCCAATCTCTTCGTTCGTTTGCACGTGAAAGGGTAGATTGATTGACATTTTGCTTTATGCCAAAATAATAAAGTTTATTTTTATGGGCTTTAAAACAAGTACAAATATCTCTTAATGAATCCCGGGAAATGAGTTGTCCAAAGAAAAGTTGAATAAACTGGGTCCAACAGTTCAAATCCCTTACATGGTAATCTCCATTGTAACGCTCGACACACTTTTCAAACTCATATTTGCTGACAAATTGTAATAGCTGAGTGAAAACATATTTTACTGAATTCATAATCTTGCACTTTTAAGGCGCAAAACTACAAGTCAATTCAAATCAAAAAATCAAAGAACGTCTGTAATATATTAATATATAGTTATTTATTCAGATATTTACAAAATTAACGCATCACTAGTAACATTCAATATTAAACACAGCGAAAGTTCAGTCAAATAAAATTTTCTCCATTTTAGATTCAGTTTTTCATTTTTCGTTAATTAAATTGATGTGATTAATGCAAGAAAAATGATAATCAAAACGACTAGATTTAAACTGTCTTTTTATTCGATTAATAGCGAGTTCATCGATTTTTTGTAACTAATAAATATATTTAAAAAGCTAATAATCCAATAATCAACATAATTACAATATACATATTAATTTCAATTACTAATTAAACAAGATCCTTTTTTTGGGCTAATATAATAATAAAACACTACTAAACGAGTAAATAAAATAAGATAGGGATTTCTCCCTGAAGGTTTGGACCCATGTTATAATTTTGTTTTGCGAAACAATCACACCATGGGTAAAAATACAGTAATAAATTTTGATGGACAGCGAATTTTTAAACAAGTAATTAGTTTAAAAATTGGCATCAGTTTGATCAATACAGTAAAGAAGCATAATGCTGACTATTACTATAAATCCAAATCGGTTAATAGGCTTAAATTCCAATGACGTTCATTAACAGTTAATGTTCACAACTATTTACATACCAGCTTGTCTTGTCTTTTGAAAAGTGATTATATTTGAGTGAATACATGTAAGATTTGATTACTGCTATGAAAAGTTTTAAAATTGATTTTATGGACTAAGAGATTACCCTTGGTGGATTTGCCGGTTAAATTGACACCTATTCTTTAGAGTTCTTAGAACGATTATCACCTTGTTTGGATTAGCGTATTACAAATTTAGATTTATTCATTTTTATTCAATATTTTCATTGCCATTGTTTTTTTTCTTCTTCTCAATGTTTCTCCTGCGAGTTCCATTCGATGTGCATCATAAACTACCCTGTCAAGTATAGCATCCGCTATAGTATGCCACCAATAGCTTCATACCATTCTGCCACGAGTAATTGAGACGTAATAATCGTTGACCGGTTTCCATGACGATCTTCAATGATTTCCATAAGAACTGACCTGATTTAGGCATCAAGCGTCTGTCTTAACCCCCGATAGATTGGACAGTTTTTTCAAAAAGGTTTGAGTTCAAATTGTGATGTTGATTATGAGTTTTTTCAGGGATATTGAACAAAGACGTTTCGTTTTCTAAAGAGAAAGGGGCAGGTTTAATTTCCCTTTTCACATCATCTCCGTTCGTCAGGTTATTCCTGGCGGGATGCTCTCCAGCATTGCCCGATTCCGCTTCACCTGACCCTATAAAATAATTTCTTTTTCTGCAAATTCGTTCCATTTTTGCGCAGGTGTTTTAAAGTCAATACCGCCATGTAACCTGCGATTATTGTAAAAATCAACGTAAGTTTCAATGGTAAGTTTTGCCTCATAATAGCTTTCAAATTCAAATCGTTGTACCACCTTCGTTTCAAGGATGCTATGATATGCCTCAATATAGGCATTCTCTTCGGGTGTAGCGACATGGGTGAACTCCTGGTTTGCTTCAGCGGCACGAAGAAAATGCCGTACATCATGGGCAATGAATTGAGCGCCGTTATCATTTCGGACATTGCCCCCTTTGATGCCGTACTGGAGGTTAATGATGCGGAACAAGTTGAGAACATCAATCTTGCGAACGCTCTTTTGCAAGTTCCACTCCATGATCTTCCTCGAGTAAACATCCACGATAGTAAGCAGGTAATAAAATCGCTTTTCGCCATGAATCCACAGATACTTGATATCCAGGCAAAGGTATTTCATAGGCTTAATAGCTTTTATTTTACGGCGTTTCACCCATTGTCGCTTCCCATTGGTCCTTATTGCTTTACCAAGCAGCAGACTGCTTTCATCCATCAAACGGTATACCTTCTTATGGTTGATGATATAGTCTTCCTGTTTCAGCTGCATGGATATTTTACGATAGCCATAACAGACAAATTCTCCACTTAAAATGGCACTAATCTTATCGACCACATCTGTGTTGAGCACGATAGTCCCATCCTTCCTGGAAGTTTCAGATACTTGGTTTGAAACCTCTTTTTCTCTCCGATGGCTTATAGTAATAACTGCTACGGGGCAGCATTATCCAGTTGCAGAGATCCCTCATTGGTGCTTTATCCTGATATTTTTCAAGCATGACTATCTTAATCTTTGATCCGACAGGAGTTTTTTTTAAAAGCTCGCTCTGAATTTCAATCTGCAAAGCCTGTTTGGCAATGATTTTTTTCAGACGTTCATTTTCTAATTCCAAATCCCTAATCTGCGGATCAATCATTTTGTAAGAGTCCTTCAATCCTGTTAATCCCTTACTCAGGTAACGGCTCTTCCACTTGATAAGCAGCGATGGAGAGAGTTGATACTTGCGACTAGTTTCCGTGTGACCCTCACGAACAGCCTCCTGGACAATCGATAATCGCTCCTCTGGTGTAAATTTTCGCCTCGTGTTTTTCATACCCTAAAATTAATTTGTCACAAAATTGTTTTCCAAATTTTGTCCAACTATATAGGGGCTAAGACATTGTCTATTCTGAATGACAAAACAGATTAGATTGGTGATGACACATTAAGTTTTTCGGTTTTTTAGAAATCAATGTAGATGATACGGCAAGCCCTAGATTAAAAATCTTTTAACTTTTGCACCAATAGAAATAAAATTTTAATACGACAATTGAAAAGTGAATTAAAGACAAATGAAAGATATAAAAAAAATCCACATCTGCATGAGACAAATATATCCTTAGATTTATTTGTCATTTAATTATCATACAAGAACATGAATCAAATCTCCATAAACAGTAAACCATTAATTGGGATTTTTTTGTAACTTATTTTCTTTCTCACGTAAACATAGAAAAAAGATTTAATTATTAGAGGATCTAATTATTGAAATTAAAAACATTTGAACAACAAATTTACTATTCATTCTATAAATATGGTGAAAAGAGTTTTTGATATATTAGCTTCTGCATCCATGTTGATAATGCTTCTTCCTGTTGGGATTATCATTATTCTTTTAATTTATAATGAGGATCGTAAATCAATTTTTTTTAAACAGAAAAGAATTGGATTAAATAAAAAACCATTCATTCTTTACAAATTCAGATCAATGAATATTGCTAAAACCATATCAAATGAAAATTTTGATGCAGGAGACCAGTCAAGAGTTACAAGAATTGGCAAGGTACTTAGAAAAACAAAACTCGACGAACTTCCTCAACTGTATAATGTGCTCATTGGAGACATGTCGTTGGTTGGACCACGTCCGGAGGTAAAAAAATGGGTTGACTTTTATCCTCATCAGTGGGCTTATATCTTGACGATGAAACCTGGGATTACCGATAATGCCGCAATCATTTATCGCAACGAAGAAGAAATTCTGGCTAAAGTTGTAAACCCTGAAAAACACTACGGAGAAATTATCCTCCCACAAAAATTAAATATCTACAGAGATTATATCCTAAATCATTCGTTTATAGGTGACATTCAGATTATTTTCAGAACCATCTTTTCAATAGTAAAACATTAAGAACTATGAATATTCCATTCTCTAAAGTATCAATTGCAGGTAATGAATCGAAATATATCGACGAAGTTTTAAAAAGCGGTTGGCTTACTACAGCTTCGAAAGCTCTAAAATTCGAACAACTTTTCGCCCAATATGTTGGTGCCAAATACGCCTGCGCTGTTAATTCTTGTACTGCAGCCCTGCATCTTGCTGTCGAAGCTATTGGAATTAGACCCGGAGATAAAGTGCTGGTACCAACGCTTACATTCACCGCTTCGGCTGAAGTTGTGCGATATATGGGTGCAGATCCAATCTTTATCGATGTTGAGTATGGTACAGGGCTTGTTTCACCATCAATTTTAAAGAAAGCTCTTAGGGAATACCCCGACGTAAAAGCAATTATTCTTGTGCACTATGCAGGACAAGCGGCAGAAATGAAGGTTGCTGGAGGTGAAGGAATCATCGATTTATGTCGTAAACACAATGTGAAAATAATAGAAGACGCGGCACATGCATTTCCAACAAAATTTGGTGACCAGTTTATCGGTTCTTTCGGTGATATAACCTGTTTTAGTTTTTATGCAAATAAAACTATTACGACCGGTGAAGGAGGTATGTTTGTCACCAATGATGAAGCACTTTACAAAAGGGCTAAAACCATGAGGTTGCATGGTATAAATCGAGACATTTGGGATCGTTTCACTTCTGTTAAATCGTCATGGGAGTATGATGTTGTTGAGCCAGGCTTTAAATACAATATGCCTGATTTGAATGCAGCTATCGGTCTTGCACAATTGGAACAAGCTGAATATCTAAGAGCGGGTAGGCAACGTTGTGCAGAATATTACTTTCGCGAGTTGAGTGATCTAATATCTATCGATTTGCCAGTTTGTTACGGTCCGATTGAGAATCATTCATGGCATATTTTTCCTATAATCATTCATCCTGAGGCATCAGTTTCCAGAAATGAGTTTATCGAAAAGATGTCATCTGAAGGAATTGGAGTTTCAGTGCATTATAAGCCTATCCATCGAATGACTTATTACAGACAGACATATATGCTTGATCCAGTCAATTATCCTAATGCCGAAAAAATCTGGAAAGGGACTGTTTCTTTGCCAATATATTCCGATTTGAAAGAAGATGGTCTTGAGTATGTATGCCAAACTGTAAGATCGCTGCTTGATAACAGACTCAACTATTTTTTCTTTCCGGAAGAGACTTCGAGATTACATATGTCCGCTAAATAATTATTTAACAATCGTAAATATAATACGTTATGAAAAACGTTTTAAAACTCATGCTTAAGCAATACTTTTTGCCAAAATGGATTGTACTATTGTATGATCTTGCAGTAATATGTATCGTATTTGCTTTTTCGACCTATCTGGTTGCTAATTTTTCGGCCGAATATATCGATCTTCAAAATACAATGCGTCAGGTTATTGCAGGTGCATTTGTTTTTCTTATAGTCTATCTTATTATCAAACCGCATTACAATATTATAAGGCACACAACTTTAAAAGACTTTTCTTCAATTGTATATGCACTTGCGATAGGATCTTCTGGTTTGTTTTTATTAGCAATTATAGGGCGAATTAATCCTTTATTTGCAAATTATGCGATTCAATATGCGGTAATCATTATCCAATTTTTTATCTCGGCCTTTATTCTTCTTACCTCTCGACTTTTCATTAAAGCTATTTACCACTCACTTTTTCTGAAACCCGAATCAGTTCAAAATACAATGATATTCGGGGCTGGTCGATTAGGAATGATTGCTCACAATGTTCTTGAACGCGAAAACCAATTAAGCTATAATGTTGTTGGCTTTATTGATGATAATCCAAATTTGCATGGCAAAAAGATAAATGGAGTCAGAGTATATTCAGCATTTGAGGCAATTGAATATGTTTTGACAAAGAAGAAAGTTAAAGAGGTAATTATTGCTATAGCACCTTGGGAAATATCACTTGATCGCAAACAGCAGTTTGTTAACTCATGCATAGAAAAGGAATTACAAATCAAAGAGGTTGCAGATGTTTCAGCATGGATTAAAGGATCCTTGGAAAAGGTTAAAATTCAAAATATTAAGATAGAAGATCTTTTAGGACGAGAACCAATATCTATTGATATCAATAAAATTTCGGCAGGATTAAATGGAAAGACAATATTAGTAACAGGTGCAGCAGGATCAATCGGATCCGAAATTGTAAGGAAATTATTACTATTTAATCCAGCGAAGGTAATACTAATAGATCAAGCAGAATCAGCACTTTATAATTTCCACAATGAACTATTAGCTTCAATAGGAAATATAAATGTTGAGATTATTGTAGGTAATGTATCTGATTTAAGCCGAATGAGAAGCATTTTTAAAGAATATCGCCCTGAAATTGTATTTCATGCATCGGCATATAAACATGTGCCTTTGATGGAGAAGCATCCTTACGAAGCTGTTAAAACAAATATTGGGGGAACAAAAGTCATGGCAGATCTTTCTGTAGAGTTTGAGGTTAGGAAATTTGTGATGATTTCAACAGATAAAGCAGTAAATCCAACAAATGTGATGGGAGCTTCTAAACGAATTTGCGAGATTTATATACAATCGTTGTCGCAATTGAAAGGAATAAAAACACAATTTGTTACAACACGTTTCGGCAATGTACTTGGTTCCAATGGGTCAGTAGTTCCACTTTTTAAAAGTCAGATTGAAAAGGGCGGGCCCGTAACAATTACACATAAGGATATCACCCGCTATTTTATGACAATACCTGAAGCTTGTCAACTTGTATTAGAGGCAGGATTTATGGGGAATGGTAGTGAGATTTACGTTTTTGACATGGGTTTGCCCGTTAAAATTTATGATCTTGCCGAAAAAATGATTTTTCTTTCAGGTTATATTCCGCACAAAGACATAAAAATTGTAGTAACGGGATTGCGTCCGGGAGAAAAGCTTTATGAAGAATTGCTTTCTTCAAAGGAGAATTGTATGCCAACTCACAACGAAAAAATAACAATTGGTAAGATTCGCCAGTATGATTATTACGAAGCCAATTCCAAAATCACTGAAATGCTTGATAATCTTAGCACTGAAAACGATGAAATCATTGTTGCACGAATGAAAGATCTTGTTGAAGAATTTATTTCTCAGAATTCGAAATACGAAAAGCTGGATCAAAAAGTCGAAGAACTGTTATATAGAAGAGTAAGTTAGGCTATATCGAGAAAGGGAATAAACATGTTCTAATGATTTGAATATTAACAATTAGATGTTGAAAAAATGGTAATTTTCTACATTTAAAATTGTAGGGTTTTTACTAACTGTAGTAAAATCTTGCAGAAATGATCGGAAAAATTGAGACGAACCCACAATTGGAAATTTTCAAAATCCCGCTTAAACATTTCATAGAAGAAAATTATGAACTGTTATTGCTGTCAAAAAAGATCAACTAGGAAGAGTTGGAATCCGGGTTGGATATCTATCGTTGTGAGAAGTTAAGGCAGGCTTTGCATTCCTATCTGGACCATCGCAGGAATAGTCCTTCTTAAGCGGATATTCGTTGAAAGCTACGAAAGTATTCTGGAAAGATGGGGCAAAATCCCTATTGGTAATACTTCTGCAGGGAAGTTTACCTCCAGCATGAACCGCCAGTTGACAGGACAGAATTGATCAAGTTCCATAAACGAAAAGGTTAATAAAATTCAGAACTACTGCTTATAATATCGGTTTAATTATTTCCCAGCAAAGAAGTACAGAAAGATGAGGTCTTACTTGAAACAACTGTTCACGAGAAGAATATTGCCTTCCCGACCGATGTGAAATTGCATAAGAAGGTCATCAGAAAATGCAGACAAATAGCAGACAAAGAGGGGATAGAACTGAGACAGTCCTACAAACGTGAGTTAAAACAATTGATGGTAGACCAGTTTTCCACAGTTATCCCAGGCGTAAAAAGAAAGTAAGAGCTGCTGCAAGCAGGATAAAAGTTATCACTGGAAGGATTGTCAGGAATATTGTCATGAATATTGACAGCATGATTGATAGCGGCAGGAAAGAGGGTGTATCAAAAGTCGAGACGCTTTTTTTGCATACGGTTTAAATTGAATTAAAGTAAAGCTAAGAAAAACCAGCGAATCATGGATTGCCAGAATCATTTTAGTGCTTATCATGGTCAAATTGGCTTGGGCGGCGCTCCTATGCATCATTTTCGAAATAAAAAATAGTTTTTTAGCTAAGGCGATTATAAAACTGGCAAATCGTTTTGCTGATGAAATAAGACAGAAATTGATTTTAGGATATAAATTACTAAATCCTAATCATGTTCTAGCAAATAATTAAAAATGAGTTTTTCAGCAGACTCGAAATAGTCTGAAAACTAGGCCATCCGGTTTTTATAATCTTTGTAATCAAATGCCCTTAAAAGTTTAAATTCGCCATTTTCACACCACATTCCGATTGAAGGATGTGGAACGCCATTAAACATGGAACTTTTAACCA
>Ga0209724_1000668_pt1 | contig 32526 bp, 30 predicted proteins | sample grotaG_FD_184143 | JGI IMG/M metagenome (GOLD analysis project Ga0209724, IMG submission 184143) | Glacier valley bacterial and archeal communities from Borup Fiord, Nunavut, Canada, to study Microbial Dark Matter (Phase II) -... | ecosystem: Environmental > Aquatic > Freshwater > Ice > Glacier ... | reverse complement strand
ACCTTTTTCTTACCAGATAGCCGAAGCGGAACTATCTAGCCTACGTAGTCAGGCTACTAGGTTGAGGGCGTTCTCGCTCCGGCCTCTAGCTTTTGTGTTACTCTCTTATTATACGAGGTTGAGGGGGGAACTTTAGCCTGACTCCACACTCAAAGGTAAGTTAAAACGAACCCTCACCCCGCCCGTAAGCTGGCTTCTCCCACCGAATGGGAGAGGGAGTTAAGTTCCTCCTTCCATAACACCTTTTGTGTTTCTGCACTAGGTTGGGAAGGGGATTTTCTTTAAATAATAGAGCGAACCCCACCGCCTGTGCTTTCCAGAAAACCAATCACCACCCTCAGCAAAATAAAGGCGATAATAAACGACACATCGAAGAAACCGATGGGCGGAATTATTTTGCGAATAGGGTCAACTATTGGGTCAACCACATCGAAGGCAAAACGGGTGATGCCAAACCGCCGGGTGGGGTCAATCCACGACATAATAAAAGCCACAAACATCATCAGCAAAATGAAATCCAAAAAGTAAACCGCGATTTGAAATATAATACTCATTCTGAAACACTCCCCAATTCATAAATTTCCGGGTTCAAAAATTTTACCAAAGCGTAGGTAAAGATACTTTCGTAAGCCTGTTGACGGGTTTCTAACCCCTTGCTGAGATGCCCCACTACTCCGCCCGCTCTTTTGCTGCCCTGCACCCTGTAAAGGCGGTCTGTAGCATCGCCAAGCTCCAAGCCAGTCTCCAGGTCACGCACAATAGCTGGTGGTAATGGTAACATCAAGCCTCCACCAAATGAGATATTACCCAGGCGGTCACGGATAACACACCAGGCAGTGGTCATTAGCATAGTTTGATGCTGGACTACTCCGCCCTCAATCCCGACGCCCCAATCGGTCTGTGGCATTGCCTTGAGTACCGCTTCGGCCCGCGTGGTTGCGCCCCGAATGGTTTCTTCATCCCCGACGGGTTGGGCCGACACCCCGCTTTCCACTTCCAGGCTATGTACCTCAAACTGGCTTATTCTCGGCAAAAGCATTTCACTTACAGCCCGACGCAAGGTTTCTTCCACCGCTTTTACTTTGGTGGGGTTGCTGGAACCGACCACCACCACTAAGGTTTTAGCTTCCACAGGTTTCAAACTTTCCAGTTTTACATTTACGGAATTGGTTGCTCAAGGTTTCAAAAAGTTTTTAGTCGGGTTTATCGCCCGAATGAAGTATCTCATTATTAAAGGCGTTGGGGAGTAATTCTTTCAGGCTGACCGTAAAATGGGTTTTTTCCAGATTTGCTACCGTAATAGGTAAATCATATTGGAACTCTGCCAGAAACTGCCGACAGGCTCCACAGGGCGTGGTAGGCTCTGGGGTATCTGCTACTACCGCAATCGCTTCCCAGGCCAGTTCTCCGGCGGCAATAGCGGCTACAGCAGCACTCCTCTCGGCACAAATCGTCAGGCTGAATGAGGCATTTTCCACATTAGCGCCATAAAAAACCTTGCCGCTTTTGGTAAGCAAGGCCGCCCCTACCTTAAAGTTAGAATAGGGGGCGTAGGCTCGTAATCGTGCTGCCCGCGCCCCCTCCACGAGGTCTTGTGTCTTCGGTTTGTTGGTCATCTCTTAATTAACCTAACCCCCTAGCCCCCTTCCCTGATTCAGGGAAGGGGAACATTAAATCCAAAATATCCTGTCCATCCTTGTAAATAAAATCTTAGGCGAAACGGGCGAAAAGCACCCCTAACAGGTAAAGGCCCATTACTGGCCCCGCAATCACAAGCTGGGTTACAGGTTCGGGGCTAGGGTTGATAAAGGCCGAAATTATCAGCGAAATTATAATAGCGAACTTCCATAAGCTCAAAAACTTTTTCCAGGTAACAATTCGAGCCTTAGCCACCGCAAACATAACTATTGGAATCTCGAACACAATCCCCGTCCAGAACATAATCTTGCTAATGTCCCCAACATAACTGGTGACAATCAGGGTAGGTTTAATCTGGTCGCCCGTGAAATTGGTCAGGAATTTTACCGCCGGAGGGAGGAAAATGTAATAGGCAAAGGCTACCCCCCCCACAAAGAAAATCGCTACCGCCGGGATTACAATAATAAGGCTGCGTTTGATAGATTTGAGTAATTTAACCTCTTGCTCATGCCCAACCTCTCCGGGCGAGGTTTCGGGCTCAAGGGCGGGGGCAAGGAAGGCAATCAAGTGGTAGACAATCACCGGGCTTGCCATGGATATTCCGGCATAAACCGAGACCATCAGGAAGACGCTAAAGTTTTGGAGCAGTTGGGTCGTAATGATTTCAACTTTAGGGTTAGCGGTTTTCGCCAATGCGATAAACAGGTCAACCAAATCGCGGGAGAAAACAAAACAGACGCTAGTACCCACTGCCACCGCCAAAGCACACCAGATTAGGCGCATACGGAGCTCGCCCAGGTGCTCGAAAAAGGTCATCTGTCCGGCAGCGGGTTTGATTTTTTTTGGTTTTTCCCGTCGTGGGAAGGGCAAACGACGGGGTTTTTCTTCGGTTTGTAAGCTCATATTTTTAGTCGTTATCGCTCTTGCTGCGTAGTTTATTTTTTGCTATCCGAGGTGTTTTTTTGATATTGGCTTCCTGGGTTGGGCCAGGCTCACCTCCGTCTGCCGCCCCATCCATGTTAGTCACGGGTGGCACAACTTCGGTGGTCTTGATAATGTCATTTTGGGAGACAATTACCGGGTTAGTGGGGCCCCGCCAAACCGGGTTAGCGGGTTTGGTATTCATTAAAGAATCCACCCAACTAAAAGTAGCAGGGTTAGTTGCCGTAGGCCAATTCGCCCCATTGCCGGAATGACTCTCCTCCACCGCCGCCTCGATTATGGTTGCTCCTGTCGAAGGGCTTGACTCAGCCTGGATATTTTCTCCACTTGAATTAGTAACGGTAGTGGTAGCGTCGGGCAAAATCTGGGTAATATACTGTTCCTTGACCCCTTGCACCTCGTTTTGAAACGAAGTTTTCAGCTCGGAAAGCTCGTTCTTGGTTTCGGCGACTGCCCCGGTCAGTTCCTTGCGTAGCTCTTGCATCTCGCTGAGGTTTATCTCTTTGGAAACTTCGGCGCGTACTTCTTCTGACATCTGGCGGAATTTATTTACCCATTTCCCAACCGTCCGCATCATCTCCGGCAATTTATCCGGGCCAAAAATAATGGTTGCCACCACCATTATCAGTATTAGTTCTGGAAACTGAATCCCCAATATATCCATAATAAGATTCCACTCGAAGATTAAAAATTAAACGTTGTCGAGGGCTTCCCCGACAAAGTGTAGGATATACTTTTTCAGGCGGTTACGCAAGTCAAATTTGTAAAATTTTGTCGCAAAAAGTGTCCCAGATGCAACAAACGGGCCTAACCAGTCAGAGTTGTAACTGCCTTGCCAACTCTTTGGTTTGCCCGCTAAGGTAAAATTTTAGAGAGAAGTGAAATTCTCGACTACTCTTTGTTTTCCTGAATATAATCTACCGCATCGCCGACGGTAACAATCTTTTCAGCTACTTCGTCCGGCACCTGAATCCCGAACTTTTCCTCAATCTCCATGATTAATTCAACCAAATCGAGAGAGTCGGCATTCAAATCCTCGATAAATGAAGCTTCCATTGTCACTTCGTCGGGGTCTACCGCCAGTTGCTCAACGACAATTTTCTTCAACTGTTCAAAATATTCTTCTTTCGCCATTGCCCTTCACCTCCCTCAGTCTTTACCAGGACTATCATAATAGTGGTTTTATCGGTCAATTAGTAGTAAAACTCTTGCACCCACACCAAATGAACCATCGTAAGCCCGCATCCCAAGCCAAGCTTACTCTCGAAGATATGTTTGAACTCAGCAAATGGTACAAATGTGTGTGGATTGTTAAAGCTGCTCGGTTAAAGCCGCTTGCGTAATGCCCTTGCGCGAACCTTGTGCAACGATAGTCCCTAGCACTCCGTTCACAAACCGACTGCTGCTGTCACTGCCAAAACTTTTAGCCAGTTCAATCGCTTCATTAATGGCGGCCTTTACTGGCACATCATTATTGAATAGAATTTCAAAAATTGCAAGCCGCAGGATATTTTTGTCTATTTTCGCCATTTGCTCCATCGGCCAGCTTGGGGCGCTACTGGAAATAATTTTGTCCAGCTTTTCCAGATTACCAACAACCCCTCGCACCAACTGTTTCGCAAAACTGGCCGCTTCCTCTGCCAGCGAACTATCAGTGATATGGCGTTCAAGCACACTAATGGCGTCGTGGCGGGCCGTGTCGTACTCAAAAAGCGTTTGTAAGGCCACGCTGCGTGCCAATCTTCTCAGGCTGACCATTCTTTAATTTACCTGCACCTGCAATCTTCTAAATTTTTAATTTACGCTAACGCCTTATTCCACGTTCTGGATATAGACGTTAATTTGTTGCACTGGCATTCCGACCATATAGCGCACAGCCTTAGAGACATCGCTCTGTACCTGTTTGCCTACTTCCTTCATGTTGGCCTGTCGGCTGACAATCAGATAGAGGTCGGCATTTACTGCCCCTTCTTTTACTTCAATTTTTACGCCAGTGTTGGTTTCGCGGCTGAAAATTCGGCTGAGACCCTCGCTTGAATTAGCCTCACCCATTCGTAGCACGCCCGGTACATTGGTGGCGGCAGAACGGACGATCGTTACCAGAACGCTAGGTGCAATCCGCACTGTGCCTAGTTTTTTGTCTGGCTCAACCCCGTTTTGTGTGCTTACGCTCAATGGCTTCTCATCCTGACTGTTTACCAGCCCGCACTCATCCTTTTATCTACAAAGTCCAAAAACGCCTTACCAGAGCGATATTCTTCGTCAGCCAGAATCTTCTGCTGGAAAGGTATGGTAGTTTTAACCCCACTCACTACCGTTTCATGTAGCGCACGTTCCATCCGGGCTACCGCTTCTTCCCTAGTATCCCCTTTAGCAATTATCTTGCCAAGCAAACTATCGTAGTAAGGTGGAGCAGTGTATCCGCTATAGAGATGGGTATCTACTCGAATTCCAGGGCCACCCGGCGGGACAAATAAATCTATAGTTCCCGCGCTAGGGCGAAAGTTATTTTCCGGGTCTTCAGCGTTAACCCTACACTCTATGGCATGCCCCTGTATTCTAACGTCTTTTTGAGTGAGCGTCAAGCGTTCCCCTGCCGCGATACGTATCTGCCACTTTACAATATCTATGCCCGTTACTTCCTCGGTTACGCCGTGTTCGACCTGGATACGGGTGTTCATTTCCATAAAATAGAAGTCCCCCGTATCCGCCAAAAGGAACTCAATCGTCCCGGCGTTGGTATAACCGATAGCCTTTGCCCCCATCACGGCGGCTGACCCAATTTTCTCCCGCAACTCTGCTGACAGGTTCGGGGCAGGGGCTTCTTCCATTATTTTCTGGTAGCGACGCTGGATGGAGCAGTCGCGCTCGCCCAGGTGAATAACGTTGCCATAGTTATCAGCTAAAATCTGGATTTCGATATGGCGGGGTCTGCGGATATATTTTTCAAGGTATAGCTCGCCACTGGCAAAGGCTTTGTCAGCCTCGGCTCGCGCCAAAGGGAAGACTCTTTCCAGATCGGCTTCGCTCTCGATAATACGGATACCGCGTCCGCCCCCGCCCGCCAAAGCCTTGAGCATCACCGGGTAGCCGATTTGGGCTGCCGTTCGTTTGGCAGCATCCAGGTTGGGCAACGCCCCTGCCGAACCGGGCGTAATCGGTAGTCCGGCCTCTTGCATCAGGTTGCGGGCGACGGTTTTTTCGCTCATCTTTTCCATTACCGTTGGGGCTGGCCCAATAAAGGTGATGCCCACCCTTTCGCAGATTTCAGCTACATAGGGGTTTTCGCTCAAAAACCCGTAGCCCGGATGTAGCCCGTCTGCCCCGGTAATCAGGGCCGCGCTAATAATCGAAGGGGTGCTAAGGTAGCTCTTGGCACTCTGGGCTGGGCCGATACAGACGGCTTCATCGGCAAAACGCACCGCCAACGAATCACGGTCAGCTTCGCTATAGGCTACCACGCTGGGGATGCCCATCTCTCGGCAGGCCCGCGCTACTCGTAAGGCGATTTCGCCTCGGTTCGCAATCAGAATTTTTTTAAACATTTTCTTCGCTTTTTAATAGATCATAAACATTTTCAGGATTACTCAGTAGGTACAAATTCTTACTCATAGCAGGAAACTTTGCCGTCAAGTATTCGGTGTAATTTTTAAATTCTGGGCGAAGTGCCAAATAATCGCCCCAACTATCAGCGTGAAATTGCCAGCCAACAAGCTTTTTCCGATAACTTTCTAAAGTTCTTTGTTGGGTTACTAATTCAATAAAACGAGCTATTTCTTTTTTAAACTCATTACTATCAGCTAATATCCCTGTTGGAACTTCGTGTATACAATAATCTAAAACTGAAATACAATTTTTTATTAAAATTTCTCTTGCTATAGAATCCTGTGGGTCAAGTTCCAAAGCTTTTTCCAATAGTGAGTCATAGTCATACTCAGATAAGTCAAGAATTTCAAGATATTTTGGCTGATGTAGCGGAAATTTACCACGCATTTGAGCAATCCAACGCGCATAAGGAAGCTTTTTTGCCTCATATCCTTTTCGCAACTCCGGTAATATTATTCGAGTTGCCAGCGGATATTGCAATATGCTGATTTTGTCTCTTGTTTCTATTAAGCCTTTGTCAAAAAGGGCATAACAAAAGGCGAAAACCCATTTGCTACGAGTTTCTTCGGGATAATTCTGTAAATTAGTTATAAATCTTTCCAGAACAGTGAGTGCTTTTGATTTAAGAAATTCTTTGCGTAAATTTTGGTACTCTGCCCAAAGCTCCTGTTCTGGTTGATTTAGTATTGTCTCAAAATCAGCTACAGCATTCATAACTTTGCTTTGACCTAATGTTCCCCCTTCCACTTCAGGGAAGAGGGCTAGGGGGTTAGGTCACTCCATCTCAACCCCTAGTTCTCGGAGACGGGCGGCCATGCGTTCGGCGCGTTCCTCCGCTTCCAGGCGTTTCTGTCGTTCCTGCTCGGCAATTTGTCGCTCTTGTTGAGCAATCTGCCGCTCCTGCTCGGCGGACTGGCGGGCCTCCTGACGTTGCTCGATTAACTGAAGGTAAGTGGCAAAAAGTTCGCCATCAGGCCGATAAATTTTAAGTTCCTCGCCGTTTTTGCCCATCTCAAACCGAATTTTCAACAAAGGGCTAACCCAGCCGTTCATCTGGGCGATTGGCACAAGGCTGGAACCGTTGCGCGTCCAGCCCCGCAACTTCAAACGGTCAGGATCATACTCGTAATATTCCTCAACCTCATGTTTCTCATAAAAAACGAGTTTGGCCTTCATCTCCTTACGAGTATTGCCGGGAGAAAGTATCTCAAAGACCACCACCGGGGCAATATTAGCCTCGCGCCACTGTCGGTAAGAACCCCGATCACCTTTAGGTCGCCCAAAAACTACCATCGCATCGGGGGCGGCGCGTGTTTCGGGAAAACCTTCCTTTGGATACCATAACAAATCCCCCGCTACAAAAACATCGGGGTCATCCTTAAAAACCACTTCTAACCAGTCATAGATGTTAACAATCCAGTTGAATTGCTTGGTGGTATCCGCTATGGGTTTGCCATCGCTTTCGGGGTAAAATAGATAATCTATTAATTCGTCTCTGGTTTCCACCCGTTGTGATTTGCCAACCATCTGCGCTACTCCTATCTGGCTTCTGTGAAGCCCCTCAGATATACTAAAACCTCAATAGCTGTTTAATCCCGTATATCCGCCTCTCTATTATAACAGGCTACGTCACATCATTACCATACCACCATCCACCGCCAGCACTTGCCCGGTGATATATCCGGCGGCATCGCTGACCAGAAAAGCCACCGCCTCCGCAACATCTTCGGGCTTGCCAAAACGCTCCAGGGGGATTTGAGCAATCGCCTTTTGCTTTATATCTTCGGATAAAACCTGGGTCATATCGGTCTCGATAAAGCCGGGAGCGACGGCGTTGACCGTAATATTGCGGCTGGCTAACTCACGGGCGGCGGATTTGGTGAAGCCAATAAGTCCCGCTTTGGCAGCACTGTAGTTAGCTTGCCCTGCCCCGCCCATCTGCCCGACGACTGAGGTAATATTAATTATCCGCCCGTAACGTTGCTTGAGCATGGGGCGTTGAGCCGCTTTCGTCACTAGAAACGCCCCTTTGAGGTTAGTGTCCAGCACGGCATCCCAATCGGCCTCGCTCATCCGCATCATCAGTTGGTCGCGGGTAATGCCCGCATTATTCACCAAAATATCAATCCGCCCAAAAGTTTTGGTGGTTTCTTCGATAAGTTTCTGAGCTTCTGCCGCCACCGAAACATCGGCCTGGATCGCCAGAGCCTCGCCACCCTGACTTTTGATAGCCGCTACTACCTCATCGGCCTCAGCCTGTTTGCCCCGGTAGTTTACCACCACCTTTGCCCCCAGACTGCCCAGCTTCAAAGCTACCGCTCGCCCAATTCCACGACTGCCGCCTGTTACAACCGCTACCTTACCCTCTAAACTCATTTTAGCCCCCTTTGGAGTGTTGAGTGTTAAGCTGCCTCTTCCCTAACCATAGGGCAGGTCCCCGTGCCTGCCCTATGGTTATTCCCCCTTCCACTTTAGGGAAGGGGTCAGGGGGTTAGGTCAATAACTCAAAACCCAAAACTCAAAATTCAAAACTTCAACACGTCTTCGCTGTTGACTAATTCCGCTTCTTTTTCGATGCGCTTGATAAGACCTGTCAGCACCTTACCCGGCCCAATCTCTACAAAGCGCGTTACCCCACCTGTTGCCATTGTTCTGGTAATTTCAACCCAGCGCACCGGGCTATAGGTTTGCAAAATCAGCTCGTTTACAATCTCGGTGGCAGTGGTCAGAGGTATGGCCGTAACATTACTGACCACTGGCACATTCGCATCCTGAAACTCAATTTTGCCTATTTCCTTGCCCAACTCCTCAGCCATCGGGCGCATCAGGCTGCTATGAAAAGCCGCGCTGACCGGGAGGGGAATAACCCGTTTTACTTTAGTCTTTGCCGCCTCACTGAAACGGGCCAGAGCCTCTTTAGTGCCGCTAATTGCCGTCTGACCGGGGGAATTATAGTTTGCCATCTCGGCCCCGGTTTCAGCACATAACTCCTCCAGCAAAGCATCGTCTCCGCCAATCACCGCTACCATCCCGCTTGTACCCTGTCCAGCCTCGTTCATCAACCGCCCCCGTTCGCGCACCAGCCTTACCGCCTCGGCAAATCCTAACGCTCCCGCCGCCACCAGCGCGGTATACTCACCCAGGCTGTGTCCAGCTACAAAAGCAGGTTTTTCTAAACCTAAAACTTCGGGGAAATGGGCTTTAAGGACAGTCAAATGGGCAATGCTGGTAACTAAAATGGCGGGTTGAGCATTATCGGTTCGGGTAAGTAAATCCTCTGGCCCTTCCCAGCAGAGGTTAGACAAAGAAAAACCGAGAGCAGCATCCGCCTCGGCATACAGGGCTGCCGCTTCCGGATAACGGGCGGCTAAATCTCGACCCATTCCGACCGCCTGTGACCCCTGCCCTGGGAACACCCACGCGACCGAAGCTGGTATTTGTGTCAAAGTGAAACAATCCTCCCTAACAGTTGTCGGTTGTCAGTCGTCGGTTGCCGGTTGAAATTCAAAATCCAAATTCTCCGCATTTCCTACCAACCCCTAGCCCCCAACCCATGTCCCCTACCAATAAATTACCCCACTGGCCCAGGTCAGACCACCACCAAAGGCTGAGACCAAAACCTTCATTCCTGGTTTCAGTCGCTCGCACTCAATCGCTTCGCACATGGAAATCGGGATAGAGGCGGCACTGGTGTTGCCGTATTTATCAATATTAATCCAAACTTTATCTGCCGGAATTTCCAGGCGTTTGCCTACCGCTTCTATAATCCGGGCGTTGGCCTGATGTGGGATAAAGAGGTCAATATCTGCCGGGGTTAGCCCTTCCTGCGTCAAAACTTCCAGACTGGTTTCGGCCATCGCCCGCACCGCTAACTTAAAGACTTCGCCCCCCTGCATTTTAATAAAGTGCTGCCGTTCGGTTACGGATTCTATCGAGGGAGGCCGACGGCTACCACCTGCGGGAATATTTAGCAGCTTGCCACCCGCGCCCATTGAGCCTAGCCGAAAGGCCCCTAACCCCTTTTTCTCATCATTTGGGGATTGTTGCAGCACTACTGCCCCGGCCCCGTCGCCAAAAAGCACACAGGTATTGCGGTCAGTAAAATCGGTAAAGGGTGTGAGGGTTTCCGAACCGACCACCAGAATGGTTTTATATGCACGAGTTTTGATAAATTGAGTGCCAACGCTAAGGGAGTAGAGAAAGCCGCTACAGGCCGCTTCCAGATCGAAAGCTCCGGCTTTGGTAGCGTCCAGGGCATCTTGCAATAAACAACCAACTGAGGGAAACATAAAATCGGGGGTACAAGTACCTACGATGATTAAATCCAGCTCTTTAGCTTCAACTTTAGCTACGGACAGGGCTTGTTTGGCGGCTTGCAGAGAGATAGTAAAGTTGGTTTCGCCCTCACTGACCATATGCCGTTCGCGAATACCAGTGCGACTGCGAATCCATTCGTCGTTGGTATCCACCATTTTTTCCAGGTCAGCATTAGTCAGGACTTTGGCTGGAATCCCGCGCCCCCAACCTGTAATTGCGGCGTAGCCCAAACTATCGCTCATTTAAGTATCCCTTTTATTATAAAAGTTCTTGGTATTTATGAGCAGGATGCAGGAGTAAAGTCGAAAATTATAAATAAAAGCGCGGTCTGAACCGCGCCCCTAACCTAGCCCTGTTTGGCTTTTTGTTGAACCTGAATTACTTCTTCGCCCTTGTAAAATCCGCAGTAACCACAGACGGTGTGTGGTAGGCGGCGTTGTCCGCAATTCTCGCAATTAACAAGCTGCAATTTGTCCAGATGGTGATTAGCCCGTTTGCGGCCTTGCTTGCTATGTGAGCGTTTCTGTTTGGGTAATGCGCCCATTTAAACCATAACTCCCTTCTCAAAAGGTTGAACCTTAAATACTAAAACTTTTACTAAGAGGGCAACTACCCCCTCCGGCATATTTGCCGGGATTGGCACTAGCGATACATTATAGCTTTTTTGCTGGCTAAAATCAAATCCTTGCATCCAAAAACTCAAACTGCTACAATCACACAGCACTTTATTCAAGTCGCCCTTATTTTTGCTCAGAGGAGTTATCGCGAATTCATAATATAGAAGACATAAAAGATATACTTCCTCCAACCGAACCAGCACAGGCCGGGTTAATCGAGCCTTTGGAATCGTCTGAGAAAATTCAGGACTCAGGGCATTTACAACACTGGTTGCTAGTCCCCTGGTTTGGTTGGATGCTAGGGCTGGTTGGTCTACTGGCCTATATTTCGTGGCTAGTTTTCCCCTCGCGGCTGCCGGGGCTGGCTTTAGTGTTGCTGATGATAGTTGCAAGTACCGCCCGCCTTGCCCTTAAAAACCCAACTCGCGCCCGAAGTTGGACAGCCAGCGCACTAAAACCAGAATTTGTGGCTCTAGCCGCGATATTATTGCTGGCAATCGGGCTACGTTTTGTAGGGATTCAACAGAGCCTCCCCTATCTGGATAACCCGGACGAACCCACCACCGTTAGTGCTGCTATAAAAATGCTGCAAACGGGGGATTTGAACCCCCACTTTTTCCGCTGGCCTAGCCTGCCTTTTTATACTCAGCTTGTTTTATCCATCGTCCAGTTTTTGGCGGGGGTAGCGAATGGCACTTTTAGCAATCTTAATCAAATAGTTCCTGATAGTTTTTATCTGGCGGGGCGGTTGCTGTCAGCAACGCTAGGGGTTGCCACCGTATTCTTGACCTATCTACTGGGTCGGAGGTTTTATAACGGCGGGGTGGGATTGCTGGGAGCGTTGATTCTGGCGGTTTTGCCCTTGCATAGCGAACATTCCAAATATGTCACGCCTGATGTGATGGTAGCCTTTTTTTCGACCCTAACCCTGCTTTTCGCGGCTAATATTTACAAAACGGGGCAACGGAAGTGGTATTTGTGGGCGGGGGTGGCGGCTGGTCTAACCATTGGCACTAAATACAACGTGGCGGTAGTGCTGGTTTCGGTGATGCTGGCCCATTTTCTGACAGACAAATCGCAACGGGGCAAACTGGTTTGGCTACTGGCGACTTTTGGAGTAGTTGGTGGAGTCTTTTTGCTGACCACGCCCTTTATTTTATTTGACCTGACGGGCTTCCTAAACGAAATAGCCTTTCAGGTGCGCCATTACACCATCGAAGGGCACGGCACAGCCAGTGCGGGGCCAAGTTGGTTGGCCTATCTGGGCTATCTCTTTAACGAAGCGTTTGTCTATCAGGGGATAATTGCCCTTGCCGGGGGTATATTGTTGGTACTATTCCGGCAAAGGCGCGAAGATTGGCTGATGCTTTCGCTTCCGGCGGCGGGGTATCTTTTCTTTTCCTCGGCAATTGTCCATTTCTCCCGCAACCTGATGCCTTTATTGCCACCAATGGCTATTTTAGCAGCCTGTTTTATTCTATGGCTGGTAGCATTACCTAACCCCCTGATTAATAGGGCGCGGAAACCACGCCCCTACGAATTTTCCGACAACCGACAACCGACAACCGACAACCGACAACTCCCAAATCCTTCCTACTTCATCCTTTCTATCAGGGGTATAGTCAGGCCAACCTTGATTGTGGTAATATTATGCGTGGTTTTATTTGGTTTTTCAGCTCGTAACAGTTTTGAAACTACTCGCTATTATACCCAACCTGATAGCAGGAATCAGGCGGGAGTCTGGATTGTCCAAAACATTCCAGCCGGGAAGAAAATGCGTTTGGAGCGTTATACACCCTATTTATCCAGTAGCCGTTACCCCGGCGCGGATGAACAACGCCCGATTGGAGCGCGACCTTTGGAGTGGTATCAAGCCCAGAATTATGATTATCTAGTGGCAAGCAGTTACGAATACAAAGAATTAATTGCTACTGACCTTCAGGCGGCGGCAAATTATCGCTCGGTTTTTGAAAAGAGCCAGCTAATCGCCCAATTTCCGGGTGATAGCCCTGACCATCCGGGCCCAACTATCAAGATATATAGAATCAGGTGAGATAAACCCAAAAATGTTAACTACATCCTTTTCTGGCTCTGGCAGCGCGGTTATTGATGCTGATACCAGCCCCATCCTACCCGATACGCAAGACAAATTTATTATGATTGTAGTGCCCACTTATAATGAGGCCGAGAATCTTCCGCTCTTATTACAGGCGTTATTCGGGCTGGGTTTGGAGAATCTGCGGGTGCTGATTGTGGATGATAACTCGCCGGACGGCACCGGCCAACTTGCCACCCAACTTGCCGCCGAGGATTATCCCGGTAGGTTGGAGGTTTTGCAGCGACCCGGCAAGTTAGGTTTAGGCTCGGCCTATATTGCCGGGTTCAAGCATGCTTTGGGGCGGGGGGCCAGTTTTGTTGTAGAGATGGATGCCGATTTTTCCCACGACCCCAAAATCGTTAAGGAATTTTATCGGGTAATCCAGCGCGCCGATGTTACAGTGGGTTCTCGTTATATCTCAGGCGGCTCAATTGACGAACGTTGGAAACTTGTGCGCCGGATTATCAGCAAAGGTGGTTCAATTTATGCCCGGGCGGTGCTTGGCCTGAAAGTACAGGACACCACCGCCGGGTTTAAGATGTTTCGGGCCGAGGTTTTACGCAAGCTCCCCCTGGATAAAATTCGCTCCAATGGTTATGCCTTCCAGGTTGAAGTAGCTTATCTTTGCCAGAAAAACAAGTTCAAAGTAGTGGAAGTGCCCATTCATTTTACTGACCGCACGTTGGGCAAATCCAAAATGAGTGCAAAAATAGCTATCGAGGCGGCCTGGCGAGTCTGGCAAATCAAGTTCCGCTACTAATAAGTTATAGTAATTCGCTCCCGAAGGTGGGCGGGTTTTTCTAACTCATCCAGCATCGCCACCGCGAAATCTTCTGCTGAAATACGGCTCTGGCCTTGCTCGTCAAATAGAACCTGGTCTTTCCCGATTCTAAATTTGCCAGTTCGTTCCCCTGGTTCAATCATGATCGCCGGACTAAAAAACGTCCAATCCAGGTCGGCGGTGCGATATACCTCCAGAGCCGCGCCAAGGGCCTTCGCCATGTCTTTCCACGCAGCGGGAAAATCAGGACTATCGAATAGTTTAAGACCGGGTGCTATTTCCAGGCTACCCGCCCCACCCACGATTAATAAACGACTGACCCCAGCCTTATTTAAGCCAGCGATTAGGGCATGGGCTGCCTCTACCCACATCTCTGGATTTCCATCATGGCCCGGTGCAATAGAGACGATTACCGCATCCTGTCCCGCTACCGCCGTTGCTACACTTTCGGTGTCAGTGGCTTCACCTTTGACCGCTTTAACTTTATCACTGGTGATTTGATAGGAAGTTGGGTCGCGCACCACCACCGTAGCATCGTGTCCACGCTCTAAAGCCTCGCGCAAAATTCGCTGTCCAATCATTCCTTTAGCTCCAAAAATAGCGATTTTCATCTTAATTTCCTTTTCTTGAGTAAATTCCGCAACTTTCAAAGTTACGAATCGGGTTAAAAAAATAGCATAGGGTTAGCTGGCTTGTTTATTTTGGTCTTGCATTACGCTCTCGAACACCTGGTCTAAGGTTTGCTTAGCCAGAACTTGTTCCAGAGCCAATTCTGCTTCTCTAAATATTCCTTCCAGACTATGCTGAATATTCCGCCCTACCGGACAATCCGGGTTAGGCGGGCGGTGGTGCAGAGATAAGGGTCGGCTTTCATCTACCGCTTTGTAGACGGTTAGAAGGTTAATTTTTTCAGGAGATTGCAAAATCCGCCAGCCGCCTCCCACGCCGGGGGTAGAGCTAGCTAACCCGGCCTCGCGTAACATGCCGAGCACCCGCCGGATATAAACCGGGTTGGTATTAACGCTCCCAGCTAATTGTTCGGAGGTAGTTGGCTCATCGTTTGGCAAGGATAGCAGGGTCAGAATATGTACCGCAACCGCGAACTGGCTATTATTAATATAAACCTCCTGAAACTCTATTCGTAATTATTATAGTTGCGAATAGCGGCCTTGTCAATACTCTTTTGTCGGAAAGTTACAACATCAATCCTGTCCCGCTTTACTGAGCAGTTTGAGTTGTTTGGCTTCGGGTCGGGCCTTGTAAAAAGAATCAAGCGGGTAACAGCCACTTGGCATGCCATTGCGGGGCGCAGTAGTGCAATCGCTAAAGGTGCGGCAAAGCAATTTTGTTTGAAGCGGCTTTCCAGCAATAATATCAGCCGCCAATTCGGGATAGCTCAGAATTATGCGCCCTAAACCAACAAAATCTACCCGCCCCGTCCGCACATTATGCTGGGCCACAAACGGCAGTTGCTCTTGCAAATAACTATAACCAGTGCCGACCAGCAATAGGTCAGGGAAACGCTCTTTCAGATAGGCTACCGCGTTAAGCTGGCGGGCTACCCCTAATAGCGGGTCTTCAGGCGGTAAATAGCCATCGGAAGGCGGAAATAGGGCTGGACGCTGGATATGGGGATTGTAATAGGGGCTTCCGGCGGTCAGGCAAACCAATTGAATATCCAAAGACTGCAAAAGCTGTAGAAATTCTTCGGTCTGGCTTAAATCCAGGGCCAGGGGGTTGGACTGGTCTGCTCCGAAAGCGTAGTTATAACCATCTATTACCACCGGCTCACCCCGACCGTCCTTACCAGGGGCAAAAGGCACACTATCAAAGGCACTCAAGCGTACCCCGATTTCCAGACTTGGCGCGTCCCGCCGAATCCCTGCCACGATTTCCCGTAAAAAGCGGGTACGGTTTTCAAACGAACCACCATAAGGGCCAGGTCGCTCAAAAGCACTCAAAAACTCATGTCCCAGATAGCCATGACAGTGTTTAATATCTACAAACTGGAAGCCCAACCGCTCCGCCCTGATTGCCGCCGCCACAAAATCGCCAATCAGTTGCTCAATCTGGCTATCGGTCATTACCGGGTAATCGGTGGGTAGCCCGTATTTGCTATCGAGTAACGGATGATGATATAAAATCTGTGGCTCCAACTTGTCTTTGTAATTTGGGCGACAAAAACGCCCGCTATGGGTTAATTGTATTCCCAATAGCAGGTCGTCGGTAGTGCCGTAGTGTTCCTTATGAGCCTCCAATAAAGTAGTGCGTAACTCGGCTAGTCCTTTTTCGGTATGAGGGCCGATAACCAGTTGATTGGGGTTGGCGCGACCATCGTGCCGCACCGCTACGGCCTCACCACCCCAGATAAGTTTTGCCCCGCTCAAGCCAAAGCGTTGCCAGCGTCGCCGGGTTAATTCGCTGGGATTCCCGTCAGGCTCAGTATCCCAACCCTCCATTGGCAAAACGGCGAAACGGTTGCCAATATTATATTTTGAGGTGGAAAAAGGCTGTCCAAGCACTCCTGCCTCTAACTCCCGGTCAAAAGGCAATTCTATTCCCAACTCGTTAAGGTAGGCCGCAAAGGCTTCGGGGTTTTTAAGGGTAGCCATTCGCCGATAGCGGGTAGGGGCTGGGTTTACTTCGGTAGTAGACATCGCCAATTCTCCTCTGGGCAGTTGTCGGTGGTCGGTTGTCAGTAAAAAGTAACGAGTAACGAGTTGAAAGTATGTTCCCCCTTCCCTAAAGCGGAAGGGGATTAGGGGGTTAGGTTTGATAGCCTTTCCCAAAGCCCTAAACTTGATTTTAATGAAACCTGTCCGCCCTTAAACCTGTGAAGGGAAGGGGGTTAGGGGGTTAGGTTTATTACCTTATTCTTTATTCTGACTTTTGACCTTTGACATTCAACTTTTGACCCTCAAATCAAGCCTCTTCGCAATGTCCCGTAAGAGGGCTACATCCGAGTCAGGACGGGCGGGGCTTTTTGGGTGAGTCAGGGGCGAGTCAATCAGCCCCCGCAGATATAAAAACTGGGCGGCATTATGTTTATATCCCGGAACTGGAGCGCGGAAGGCCAGAAAGCCCAAATATTGCAATAAGTCGTTTAACTCGTAAAAAGCCGGGTCGCCCTTTGCCCACAGTCGGTCACGCTCGGCAAATTTCTCCGGGGCAAAGGTACTCAGCCCTAACAGATAATCGCTACCATACATTACCATATCAATTGCCAGGTCGTTACCAGTATATATTTTGAAATCCGGGCGCAGGGCATCCCGAATCTCCAGGCGGGCTAATTCTTGCTGGCGGCTCAGGCTAGAATGTTTCATGCCCGTAATTTGGGGAATTGCTATCAGCTCTCGCACTACTTCCAGACTGTAAATCTGACCGAATGGCGCAAACATCTGGCCTAACTCGAAGGCTAAAAATTGGTCACAGCTAACCGCCACCCGCCGATAAAATTCTACCAGTTCCTCGTCTTTGAGTGTCTGGAAAAAGCTACACTGAAATAAAATTGGCAACCCGCCATAGCTTTGGATAACCTCGATTTCCCGTTGATATAGCTCAAGTGGTTGACCAGACTGCCCTTCGATAAAAGCTCCCGCCACAAAAGATTGGCCCGCCATCACACTCTGGGCTACTTCAAGCACTTTACAGCGTTCCTCCAATGACAGAAGGTTGACATATCCCGTGTCCATATTCAAACAGGGCCGGACTCCAGCCTGGGCCGTCCGCTCAATATGACCCGCCAACCCTTTGTAATCAATCTCACCGTCGGAGGTAAAGGGTAAAAGTACGGCACTATTAGCTTCAATCTGGCGCGGGGTAATCCGCCCTACCACCTTTGGTACGTCCGGGGAAGTTTTGAAATTTTCAGGATATAAGGAAGAAGCCATTCGGTTAACTCCTTGAAAAGTCGAGGGCCAAAAGTCGAACACTAACTGATTAAATTAATTACTGTTGGGTTACTGCAATAGAAAACGTTTACTATTTATAGTTTAGCAAGGCTAGGCAAACTTGTCAATGGTTTTGCCTAAATATTCTATCTTTGACTTTAGATTCACTTGAAAATGGCTATTAGCTGGTTTTTGAGATAGAAAACTAGAGCTATTGAAAAAGCAGGAATGAAATCATCAAGTTAATTTTATGTAAACGTTTACTATAAACCAGCTATTTTATTTTGCTCTCAGCTCAAGACAAGCTTTTTTTTAGAGAAGGTTTTCCTAAAAGGTTGTTTGGATTTAAATTGCTTCACTTTCGACTACTGCTCAAGACGATTATCATTCTGAGCTATGCAAGAGGTAGCCACCAGTAAGTAATACTCAAAAATACCGCTGTATGCAAGAAATTGTCTAACTGGCTGGGGGTGGATTGAGGCGAATCTCGCGGACGCTTTTGAAGTTGCTCAATTCGGCGAAAAAATTAGCCCGTTGGTCGTCCTGGGTCACGTACCCGACCAGAATATCCAGGGGCACGCTTCCCGCTACTAAATTCTTATAGACTCCCCGCACCGTGCCGCCCATCTGTTGAATTTTGTCGCTAACTGTAGCAACATTTTTTTCATCGTCCAAAACCAGGGTAAATAAAACGTTATCCTTAGTATCCAGAACTCCTTTTTCGCGAGCGAAAGTTTTGGCGGCTTCCGCTCCATTAAGGCGGTATTGTAGCAAAATATCTAGCAGATTTGAGTCAACCTTGCGTTCGTTAGCTTCGGGGGTAGGGGAAGGTTTGGGGATAGAGGTATTGTCAGGGCCGCAGCCGACCAACGCCAGTATCAGCCACAGGCTCACGAGAACAGCAGCTATATCATACTGGCGACTATATTTCCTCAACCGAACGCCAGAGGCGAATCGCGAATAAAACAAACAAGACGGTGATAGTGGCGGCACTACCCAGACACCAGATACAGGTAGCCTTAATTACGAATAGTGACATTGCCACCAGATAGCCCGTAAAAACTACCGACAGGAGGCTTGCCACAAATAAGGCCCACTCCAACCGCCCCCGCCAGCTAAGGTTGTTAGTCAGGCTAAACCGCCAACGGGCAATCACCCCGCCCGCTAGTGCCAGATACATCAACAACCCTAGCAACGACACGGGAATACCTACGAAAGCGGCATAGGGACTGGCAGCTACGATGTCACAGCCACCGCCCGCCACACAGGCTATAGCTTGATTAAAAAACCTGGTATAGGTCAGATAGCCCGCAATTCCTACCCCTATCAGGCACAGCCCGAACATCGCAATATCTAGCCAGCTAATGCGGCGGACTTCGGCTTTTTCACTTGTCGCAGAAATGTCTCTTACACTCATATTATTGGTTGTCGGTTGTCGGTGGTCAGTTGTCGGTAAGAAATTTGTAGGGGTGGGTATGTGACCCATCCGGGCGGGTTACATACCCGCCCCTACATTTCTATCCTGTACTATTTAACTGACCTTGCTCCTTTTACGGTTTTTGATACTAGATTTTTGATGTTAGATTTTCGATTTTATTTAGTAGGTGACGCTCCCTCAACGCTTTTCAGCACATCGCCGACTTTGCCTTGAAGTTCGGTCAGGTTATTTAGCGTTACCACTTCTTCCTTGCCAGAATATTTCAGCACAAAAGAAGGAGTTGAGTTCAGCTTTTTACTGGCGGCATCGGCCTTTTCCTGGGCAACCAGCGTTTTATTTTTGCCACTGTCCAGGCAGCTATTAAACTGACTGCTGTTGAGGCCAATCGCACTTGCCATATCCTTAAGGAATTTGTCGTTCAGCTTGCCCGTAATTTCGCCGACATAGTTTTTGTAAGCCGCGTCCCGATAATCCCAGCCGCGATTCTGGTCAGCCGCGCATTCCAGAGCTTCCCCCGCCCTGGTCGAGTCGCTATCACCCACAATAGTATCAATTACTGGCAAAGTCTTGAAGACATACTTAATCCGCCCGGTGGTTACAAACTCGCTACGGATAGCCGCTTCGTTATTATCAAAATAGCTCTTGCAAGCCGTGCAGCGCAAATCGCCATACTCGACCAGTGTAACCTTCGCGTCGGCCCCACCAATAGTCATTCGTTCTATGTCAGGGTTAGCGGTGGTGCTGATATTCTGGAACGAATTAGGGGTACTTAGGGCTAGAATCGCGATAATCGCCACAATTGCAACCACCACTACTCCCAAACCGACCAGCACAATCTGATTACGCCGCCGGATAGCCTGTCGCCGCCGCATTGCCTGTTGTTTGGGAGTTAATTTCTTAGGCTCAGTAGAATTTTTGGTAATAGGGCCAGTGGCAGTAGTCTTATTTTTGGTTGGGGGATTTTGCTTTGCCATAACTCAAACGTGCAACCCTTCTTGATTTAACGGGGAAAGTTCGTTCCAGTGTCCGATATTGCGATATTTCTGGTAGCGGGCTTCCAGCATTGCTGCGATGCCTGCTTCTCCCTGACTAAGATATTTATTCTCAAGATCGCTTAGATACTTGAGTAGCACTTCACGGACGGTAGCCAGCATGGCGGTTGGGTCAGTATGCCCACCCCCGGCTGGTTCCGCTACAATTTCATCTACAATTCCAAAACCGTACAAATCTTTGGCGGTAATCTTCATAGCGGCAGCGGCTTCGGGGGCCTGGGCTGCGTCGCGCCATAATATTGTGGCACTGGCTTCGGGGCTGGCAACGCTATAAATCGAGTTTTCCATCATCAGCAAGCGGTCTGCTACCCCGATAGCCAATGCCCCACCGCTACCGCCCTCGCCCGTAACCAACGAAATAATTGGCACAGGCAATTTGCACATTGCCATAATATTTTCGGCGATTGCCATAGACATCCCGCGCTCCTCGCTCTCTTTGCCAGGGTTTGCGCCGGGAGTATCAATAAAGGTAAGGATTGGCATCCCGAACTTTTCGGCCTGCGCAAACAACCGTAGAGCCTTACGATAACCCTCCGGCTTGGCCGTGCCAAAGTTACGAGCAATATTTTCTTTGGTATCACGGCCTTTCTGATTGCCGATTACCATAACCGCCCGCCCCTCGAAACGGGCTAACCCCGCCACCAGCGCAGCATCATCGGCAAAACGTCTATCGCCATGCAACTCTACAAATTCCTGACATAGGCCGCCAATAAAATCCAGGGCATGGGGGCGGGTGGGGTGACGCGCCAGTAAAACTTTTTCCCAGGCTTCCGAGTTAGGTTTAGTTTCTTGCCCCTTTTTTTCCTTATCCGGCATACGCCACCTCACGGGCGATTTCAGGGTTTCTGTATCGCTCGAATTGGCTATAAGCCAGATTATAAACCTTTATCAAACTTTGGAGGGTGGTGCGTAACTCACGGCGCGGCACTACCAGGTCAAGCATCCCATGTTCCTGCAAAAACTCGGCAGACTGGAAACCAGGAGGTAATTTCTGGCGGGTAGTTTGTTCAATCACCCGTTGTCCGGCGAAGCCAATCACTGCTCCCGGTTCTGCCAATATGACATCGGCTACCGAGGCATAACTGGCACTAACCCCGCCCAGTGTTGGGTCGGTAAAAAGCGAGAAATGGGGTAAACGACGGTCTCCTAGGCGTGACAGGGCCGCAGTGGTTTTAGCCATCTGCATCAATGAGAACAAACCCTCATGCATCCGAGCCCCGCCACTGGCCGAAACGGTTAAAACTGGAATATTACGTTCCATGGCGGTTTCGACTAGCCGCACCAACTTTTCGCCAAAAACCCCGCCCATACTGCCACCCTGAAAAGAAAAATCACAGACGGCAATGGCTAGAGGTAAACCTTCCAACAAGCCAACCCCGGTCAAAAGAGCCTCATTTACGCCCGTTTTCTGGCGCGTTTGCACGACTTTTTGATAATAGGGGAGCTCGGTTAGACTGGTAAAGCCTAATGGGTCGGCGGTAATCAGGTGGGCATCAAGCTCCTCAAAGCTACCCTCGTCCAAAAGCAGCGCAATCCGCTCTCTGGCCCCTAGCCGCACATGATAACCACATTTCGTACAGACTTTTTTGTTGTTCTCAAACTCTTTGGTGTAAATAAGTTCTTTGCATTTGGTACATTTGATCCACAGGTCATCGGGGATGTCGTGTGTAGCGTCGGTTTTCTGACCGGGCTTGCCGCTATCTGAGGTTTTTTTCCAGGTGAATTTAGGCGCATGTTCCTCGGATTCGGTGTTCTCGTCTGCGCCCACCATTTCGGTTTTTGAGTTGCGTTTGAAAAACTCTTTCAAATTTCTTCCTCGCCCCTGTTTCTGATAATGTGAAATAATTTACAGATGGAGAAACGCAGCCGGGACCTTTTTATACGCTTCAACTTTTGAACTATCAAGTGGAAGGGTACACTAACCGTCCTGTGCGCCCCCTTGCTGTCCTAAAACTTGACCTATTATAGCATAGCCTTTTCGCTTTGGCATGTCCAATAATCTAAAATCAAAGGTCGAAAGTCTGAAGTCAGCCTAAAAAACAAAAAAGGGACACGTTTTCACGCATCCCCTTTGCTAAAATATTGGTTTTTTAGGTGCGTAAAAGGCTAACACAGGACATTTTAACCCCTGCGCCAGCCAACGTAACGGCCTTACCACCCGCGTTGGCGTTTCTAAGCTGTAGGCCATAAACGTTGTTATTGCCATTAAGCACCAGAGTTGCGGCGATGGTTTGGGCATCAAGCCGGATTAACGCCCCGGAACTCCCACAGCTGCCACTGATGGATGCTCCATTAACAACGGTTGGTAAAGCAGTAACCACTGAGATAGTTTGCAAGCCGCTACCACCGAGGTTAAAAGTAATAACACCGCCCAATTTGTTGCAGTTAGGGTCGGTTAGTACCGTCCGCAATGTACCTGCTGTTAGAGTATCAGCAATGCTAGTGACCACACAGTTGGGGGCAATGGTACTAGCACTGACCTCGTTGCTGAAACCCGAAGGCCCACCACTAGGGTCGCTTGCACCAGTAGCCCGCACCTTGTAGTAATAAACTGTACCAGCAGTTAAACCACTGTCCGTCAGTGGGCCAACTGTGCCAGTACCAGGATTTATCCCCAGGGTGAAAGTAGGGGTTCCAGGGTAACTCCCCCCCAGAGTCCGGCGGAAAACCTCAAAACCTGTTTCTTCTTTGGTAGCACTACTTGCATTATCAGTAAATTGCAAGCTAATACTATTATTAGTTACCCCAGTCACAGTCAGCGCGGTGGGGCTATCTGTCCCCGTGACAGTGGTATCTGGAGTCGAGTAGATTGATGAAATGTAAGTGTTATAAGCTTTTACCCGATAGTCATAACCAGTATTCTTGACGGCTGTTCTATCAGTAAAGGTTGCAATATTAGCCGGAGTTCGTCCAACTTCGGCAAAAGTAACCGGAAGGGCCGTAGTAAGTTTTCGCTCGATAATAAAACCAGATTCATTGTTGGAAGAGTTATTCCAGGTTACTAAAACCTCGGTGTCGGAAGTAGATGTTGCCGCTAACCCGGTTGGTGTATTTAGTAAAGTCGTAGCACTTTTAACATTACTATAGGCTGAGTAATTATTGGTAGTGCTATTGAAGGCTCTTACCCGGTAAGTGTATACAGCCCCGCTATCTGTCTGCAAATTAGTATCAGTGAAGGTTTGAGCATTTTGGCCTAAATTGGGAAGAAGTTCAGTATAACTACCGCCTCCATTTGTAGACTGCTCCACCTTGTAAGAGTTTTCTTGACCAGAGTTATCTACCCACTGCAAACTGATTGAATTTATAGTGGAGCCAGTGATTTGCAGACCAGTTGGTGCTATCAAGGGCGTAAGAGCTTGAGCCACATTACTATAAGCGCTGAAAGTACCCCCGGTAAATGCTCTCACCCGATAGTAATAAGTGGTATTCTCAGCCACAGGATCCTGAAAGGTGACAGCAGTACCCGCCAGGGTGATTAGCGGGGTAATACTGCCCGGAGTAGTTCCTCGCTCTACTACTATGCCACTATAAACAGCAGAGTTGTTAGTCCAGTTCAAGGTAACCTGCGTCGGCGAATTGGCTGTGGCGGTCAGGTTAGAGGGTGCTGGGATAATACAATAGCCACCACCCGCGGAATAGGCCCGTTGGACTTTGTTAACTCCAGAAGTAGTGCTTTTCCAGGCTACGCTTACCTGATTATTACAACCCCACGAGGCACTGGTTTCGGAAACATTGGTTGTGTCATGTGCTACAAGCCCGGTTTCCCAACTAGCACCACCGTTTTGGGTAAGCACATAATATTGTCCAACATTTGAAAAATCCTGATTAGAAGTATTGATGTTTGAGATACTTACCCAAAGTGACCCATCGCCTGGCCCAACTGCATCCAGCGCACCGATACGGTCCGGGGCTGCGTAGGGCGAACTTAAATTTGTCCAACTTGGGGTTGCTGGTCCACTATTCCACTTGGCTACGAATAAGGTCGTGTTAGTATAATTGAAGAAAATATAGCCATTGTTGTTGCTGTCCGCCCCTACCGCTAATCCCAGTATATTAATATCGAGACTGGCAGGGCTAACATCCTGTTGACCTTGCCAGGCACCCCCAATCCGCGCCATCCCATAAATATGGGAAATATGTGCAGACGTGTCCTCACGCTTAACCGTAACGAAAAGGTTATCGTTGGGGGCTACGGCAATTCTATTATTTCCTGCAACAAATCCTCCCACAAGTCCGTTGGTAATCGCACCATTTGCAACTCCAGGGTCGGTACTCCAGTTAGCCCCACCGTCATTGGAAACAATAACCTGAATAAAGTTACTACTATCATCAAACTTAAAAATGTTTCGAGATATATAAATCTTGGGGCTTCCAGCATAAGGAAACAAGGTTGAGGCAATATCTGGTTGAGCAGCTTCCCCATTAATAAAGGGATCAATGCTTTTATTAAAACCACCCTGATTCCAGGGATTATCTAAAGTGATGTTAGCACCCGCGAGTACCTTAGCATACCATTGTTGAAAATTACCGTTCGGCCCTGAACGCTCAGCCCAAACCACATGCAGATTAGAGTCCTTGTCAAATGTGGCGTGTGGATTTCTGGTGATAGTGTTAGAAGCATTAAACTTAACCAGCGTATGCAAAGCATAATTATCCTGGTTAGTCATAAAATAAAGGGAACCCCCTTCACCATTGACCCCACCAACATTTTCACCAATGATGAAAGTTTTGCCATCGCTGGGTCGTACTCTCACGACGGTATGACCAATCTTCGCATTATATTGGGGGTCAAGTGTCCAGTTGGCAACTGTTGCGTGGGCTACCTGGCCGGAGTTTGCCCAGGACATAAAAGCGACCAGTAACAGGCCAGCCGCTACTGTGACAATTGCCACGGCCCTCCAACTCAATCCCTGATTTTTAGGGGTTGTATTCACCATTTCAAGTTTCTCCTAATAGTGATATTAAGGGAAATTGGCCTGTTTGGTTCTTTTCCAGGCAGAATATTCCCTCAATCTTTAGCTCGGTTTTACAGGATTAATAAGCCCTATCCGCCGCGCTTTCGGGTTAAACTTCGGTTTTTAACTATGCAATTCCCCGGCCTGGAATAAATTAGAGTGTGTCCTTCAAAATTTGGATAGAAATTGATAATAACGTTGCGCCATCATTTTAGTCAGGTTATTTCTCTATTTTGATCAAGAGAATAACCAATTACCAGGAATGCAAAAACCTCACAAGGGGGCTAAATTTTGCCAATTTAATGAGCCTATTGACTTTGCAGCAGCCCAGTGTAGCTAATATAACACACTACTTCTGTATACTCAAACGTTTTCAAGGGTTAAAAGTTGCTCAAAATGGACATTAGAATTAGGCATTTGGGCGGTGTACCATTGGTTTTTCCTTTTGGTATGCTAAACTCAATACGATAATTTGCCATAGGAGTCCGGCGAATATCGGCTGACAGAGCAGCCTCCTACAGGAGCAGCTTCTTACGGTGTAATATTCCGTAGGAGCAGGTTCTGTCCTGCGAGGTTCTGTTTAGGAAAGGACTATCTACTGTGCTTGAACTAAAAGATATAGAAGCAGCCCGTGCCAGAATCCAGAATTTTGTGCGTTGCACCCCCTTAATCGAAGCCCGCCCGGTAAAAAACCGTTTCTGGGGTGAAGCGGCCCTCTACCTTAAACTTGAGTGTCTGCAAATAACTGGTTCATTCAAGGCGCGTGGCGCAGTGAGTAAACTTAAAAGCCTTACGCCCGACCAGATTGCCAACGGCTTGGTGACAGCCTCTGGTGGGAATCATGGCTTGGGGGTGGCTTATGCAGGTTGGTTGGCCCATACTCCGGCGACCATTTACCTATCCCACAATACCCCGCCCATTAAGGCCCAAAAGTTGGAAAGCTGGGGAGCTAAAGTCATCTTTGAGGGGCAAGTTTGGGATGAGGCTAATCGGGCGGCCCTAATTGCGGCAGAAAAGCAGGGTTTAAGTTATTTTCACCCCTTTGCCGACCCGTTGGTTATCGCCGGACAGGGTACGCTTGGTTTGGAAATTCTGGAAGAAATCGCCGATATAGATATTTTGTTGGTGGCGATTGGCGGTGGTGGATTAATTAGCGGTATCAGTTTGGCGGCTAAGGCGATTAATCCTGCCATCCGAATTATCGGGATTGAACCAACGGGCGCACCAACCCTTTACCAGAGCCTCAAAGCGGGCTACCCTGTCGAGCTGGCTGAGATAAAAACTGTGGCTAACACCCTCGCTCCCCGCCAGAGTGCCCAAATTAATTATGATATTATCCGCCAGAATGTTGACGAAATCGTTTTGGTAACAGATGAAGAAATGTTGGTAGCTTCACGCTGGCTATGGCAGGAAATGCAGGTGGCGGCAGAACTAAGCGGGGCGGCGGCTCTGGCGGCCCTAATGACGGGCAAAATTAACACCGAGAACGCCCACAAAATCTGCGTCCTGGTTTGCGGTGCGGGTAGCGACGGGATTGCCTAAAAAATTCCCCCTTCCCTAAAGCGTTTAAGGGCGGACAGGTTTGATTAAAATCAAGTTTAGGGCATTGGGATAGTCTAGCAAACCTAACCCCCTAGCCCCCTTCCCTAAAGTGGAAGGGGGAACAACCAACAACTAAGAACCAATAACTAACAACTATTTACCACTTAGCGAAACCAGCAACTCGTTGAGCTTGTTCACAAAAGCCACTGGATCTTCCAACTGACCACCATCGCTCAAAATAGCCTGGTCAAACAGAATCTCTGACCAATCCGCCAGTTTACTGTCGTCACTTTCGTCTTTTAACCTTAGCAGTAAAGGGTGGGCGGGGTTAATCTCGAAAATCGGGTTGCTGCTGAATACGGGCCGCCCCGACGCTTTGAGCAATCTTTGTAGCTGCGAGTCTATATCATTTTCGTCCACCACCAGACAGGCGGGTGAAGTGGTCAGGCGATTGGTCACGCGCACATCCTTAACTTTATCGCCCAACGCCTTCTTGATACGCTCGGTCAGGGGCTTGAACTCGGTAGCCGCCTGTTCCATCTGCTGCTTTTCTTCTTCGCCCTCAATCTGGCTTAAATCTACCTCGCCCTTGCCGACGGACTGAAGCTGTTTACCCTTATACTCAAACAAATTACTGGCAACCCAACTATCAATCACGTCTGACATCAGGATAACTTCCAGACCCTTTTTGCGGAAGATTTCCAGCAAGGGACTATTTTTGGCAGCGGCAAAGCTATCCGCCGAAATATAATAAATTTTGTCCTGCCCTTCTTTCATTCGGCTAATATAATCATCCAGCGAAATGTCCTGGGTTTCGTTGCCAGTTTGGGTGCTGGAAAAACGCAATAACTTGGCAATGCTATCTTTATTCGTCTGGTCTTCGGCAACCCCCTCTTTAAGAGCCCTGCCAAACTCTTTCCAGAAATTAGCATACTTTTCTGGCTCGTTATTCGCCATAGTTTCGAGCGTGCCAAGCACCTTTTTGACCGCCCCCGCCCGCATGCTCTCGATAATTTTGTTATGCTGCAAAATCTCGCGGGAGACGTTGAGCGGCAGGTCGTTAGAGTCAATTACCCCCCGCACAAAGCGCAGATAAGAGGGCATCAACTGCTCGGCATCGTCCATAATAAAGACCCGCCGGACATATAATTTTACTCCGTGCCGACTATCGCGCGTCCAAAGGTCAAACGGAGCACGGGCCGGGATATAGAGCAACAAGGTATATTCGTATTTCCCCTCCATCCGGCTATGGACACGGGCGATGGGGTCGGTGAAATCGTGGGCTACATGCTTATAAAACTCGTTATATTCTTCGTCAGTAATTTCGTTTTTGGAGCGCGTCCACAAAGCCGAGGCTCGATTAACGGTTTCGTCCTCGTCCTGCTTACCTTCTTCCTCCGCCTTCATCACAATCGGTAGGCTGATATGGTCGGAATATTTGCGAATAATGGTACGAAGCTGGTAACCGCTTAATAAATCATCCTCGCCTTCGCGCAGGTGCAGGGTAACTTCAGTGCCACGTCCAGCCCTGTCAATATTTTCAATGGTATATTCGCCCTGCCCGTTTGATTCCCAGCGTACCCCTTCCTCCGGCTTCTGTCCGGCCCGGCGGGTGATTAAAGTTACTTTGTCGGCAACAATAAAGGCGGAATAGAAACCTACCCCAAACTGCCCGATAAGGTTAGCATCTTTACGTTGGTCACCCGTTAGCGACTGGAAAAACTCGCGAGTACCCGACTTGGCAATTGTGCCGATATTATCTATAACTTCCTGACGGGTCATCCCAACCCCATTATCAGCAATCGTGACGGTGCGAGCCTCTTTGTCATAGCTAATTCGGATTTTAAGTTCAGGATCATCCTCATATAACGCCCCGTCCGAAAGAGCCTCAAAGCGAAATTTATCAATTGCGTCGGAAGCATTAGAAATCAACTCTCTTAAAAAAATCTCTTTATTGCTATATAGCGAGTGAATCATCAGGTCAAGAAGTTGTTTGACCTCGGCCTGAAATCCTAGCGTTTCTTTAGCTTCAACACTCATAAATCCTCCACTGAATTAAATCGAATATCTAAAATCGGGAATAAATGTAGGGGCAGGTCCCCGTGCCTGCCCTAAAACCCAATTCGTAGGGGCGGGGTCTCCCCGCCCTGTAACCAATATTTCGGTCCACCTATCAAGTAAATCCTGTCCATCCTTGTGAATAAAATTTCTTGGGTAGGCACGGGGACCTGCCCCTACGATTATCGTCCCTGTCCAGGGTGCGAAGACCACGCCCCTACGAATTTCCCCGACCCCTATCCCCCGTTTCTTTATACCAAAAACTGATACAGAGTTCTATATGGCTAGTGTTAGACTTGTGTTAGACAAACAAAATCCCCTCCCAATAGCGGAAAGGGGTTCGTCAGAGTTAGGATTATATCCTAAAAATCATCCAAAACGCCCAGTAATATATTGCTCGGTTTTTTCGTTTTTGGGGCTGGTGAAGACCTGCCGGGTTTTGCCGAACTCCACAATTTCTCCGGCTCGGTCAGGAGCCATCATAAATACCACTGTGTAGTCGCTGGCACGAGCGGCTTGCTGCATATTGTGGGTTACGGTAACAATCGTGTATTTTTTGCGTAACTCAATCATCAGCTCTTCGATTTTGATGGTCGAAATCGGGTCAAGGGCAGAGCAAGGTTCGTCCATCAAAATCACTTCCGGCTCAACCGAGATAGCGCGAGCTATACAAACCCGTTGTTGCTGACCACCACTCAAGGCCAGAGCCGATTTGTGCAACACATCCTTGACTTCGTTCCAGATAGCAGCCTGTCGCAAGCAACGCTCCACAAGCTCATCAAGTTCAGCTTTTTTGGTTTTGCCGTGCTGACGGGGCCCATAAGCGATGTTGTCATAAATGGTTTTGGGGAAAGGATTAGGTTTCTGGAAAACCATTCCAACTTTTTTCCGCAAATTTACGATATTCAGGTTCTGGTCAAAAATATCCTGACCATCCAGCGAAATCTTACCGCTATGGCTCGAACCAGGAGTAAGGTCACTCATACGGTTCAAAAGGCGCAAAAAGGTAGACTTACCGCTACCACTGGGGCCAATAATGGCGGTAATCCGGCGCGGCGGCACACTCAGGTTAAGGTTGCGAAGAGCCTGAAAATTACCATAATAGAAATTCAGGTCTTGAACTTCCATTTTGGCTTCTCCAGTAGCAACATCTTCTATTGCTTCCGCCGCAATGCCCGAAACGGCGGTTTGAATTCTTAAAGGCTGCGCGTAACTTTCTTGCATAAAATCTTCCTGTTAACTAAATATTAGCCAAATCGTCCACTGATATAGCGTTCAGTACGTTCTTCGCGAGGGTTGGTGAATAACTGTTTGGTTTCGGTATATTCAACCAATTCCCCAATGCGTTCTTCGCCCGCTAACATAAAAGCCGTTTTGTCGCTGACACGGGCGGCTTGCTGCATATTATGGGTTACGATTACAATGGTATATTGTTGCTTGAGTTCCAGCATTAGTTCTTCAACGCGAAGGGTCGAAATAGGGTCAAGGGCGGAGCAGGGTTCGTCCATCAGAATAATTTCCGGCTCTACGGCGATGGTACGGGCGATGCACAAACGTTGCTGCTGCCCACCACTGAGCGAGGTTCCCGGTTGATCCAGCTTATCTTTAACCTCATCCCACAGGTAAGCCCGCCGTAAGCAGGATTCGGCAATCTCGTCCAGCTTGGTGCGGTTGGCCTCACCCACCAACAACAAACCCGAAACCACATTTTCCCAGATAGTTAGTGCTGGGAACGGGTTTGGTCGTTGGAAAACCATCCCGACCCGTTGCCGTACCAAAGCGGCATCTACCTTTGAGGCGTAGATATCCGAGTCGCCTAATAATACTTTGCCTTTAACATATGCGCCGGGGATGACTTCAATCATGCGATTGAGGCTTCTAAGGAGGGTAGATTTACCACAACCACTAGGGCCGATTAGAGCAGTAATGAAACTTGGTTGCATTACCATGCTGACACCACGAACTGCTTGCTTTTTCCCGTAGAAAATATCCAGATTTTCTATTTTTATCCCGGTAGCAGTTTTAGTGGTCTCAGATATCTGGTTTATACTCATAAACTCCCGTTTTTTCTTTGAAGCAGTTGCTTTTCTAAAGCACTGTTGACATTATAGCGGTAATCCTATCCTAGGGCAAATCCTGGCAGTAGTCGGTAAAAAGTAACGAGTTAAATCCTGTTCCCCCTTCCTTTCTAGGGAAGGGGGCTAGGGGGTTAGGTTAACCAACAACTAGTTCGACAACCGCGTACCGAGCTTGTTACGGGTCAGGTAGCGCACGCCCAGCGTTAAAATCATAATGATAAATACCAGGACAAAAGCCGCTCCCCACAACACGTCAATATCTTTTTGAGCCAGAGCGCGTTTACCCTGGTCAAAGATAAACAGGGTAATTGAAGGGGTTGGCTGGTTTACGGCTATAAACTCGGTATTACCACGAGAGGTGTACAACAAGGGGGCAGTTTCACCAGCGATACGAGCAACCCCCAGAATAATCCCGGTCATAATGGCACTAAAGGCGGCAGGGATAATAACGGTCACAGTGGCCTTCCAACGGGCAATCCCTAATGCTAGAGCTGCCTCACGCATATTTTGAGGTACAAGCCGCAAAATTTCCTCGGTATTTCGGGTAATAATCGGCACAATCATTACACCCAGCGCAATACCACCCGCAATCGCGTTATAGGGGCTGGTAACCTGGTCTTTGGGTGCGCTGAAAATGCGGGGTTGCACCAAAACAGTGTAGGCCACAATACCCATGATAATACTGGGTACACCCTGCAATACATCGGCGGTGAAACGTACCACCCCACCAAAGCGATTATTGCCGAACTCAGAAAGATAGATTCCGGCTAGAATTCCAATCGGGATGCCTACCAACGCTCCAATTCCGGTCATAACAAACGTACCTTCGATGGCGGCGAAAATACCGCCGGGAGTTTGTACCTGATTGTTGGTTAGAAAACCCTCTTTGAACACCTGGGGCAAACCATTAACCGTTACCAATATCAAAATACTGGCAAGCGGGATAATTGCCGTGATTGAGGCAGCGGCTATCAACACCGTCATTACGTTGTTAGAGCCCTTGCGGAAGGCATAGGATTTGTTGGGGTTGCCGATTAGCTCCAGGAAACGGGGAAGATGGGTTCCCTGCGAAGCCGCCCTAACCTCCAGATAGCGTATCAGCTTAATCCCACCCCAGACCACAATAAAGAGTATCGAAACTGGTATGGAGATAAAAGGCGAGAGAGCCAACATAAAAATAGGAAAGATTAAAAGCCCTATCCACTTGCTGATATTGGCCCATATTGCCGCAAAACCTACGGGCTTGTCAGTTTTCTTCTTGGAACCAGCTTTGTTCACTAGATAGCGGGCTATCATATTTATGATTACCGTGATAACAAACAAGGTCAAACCCAACTGGATGATAGCCGACTGGGTATCACTGGTAATTTCACCATAAGCATTAGAGACTTTAGCTGGTAAGGTTTCGTTACCGATAAAGAGCGAAGGTGAAGGGGCAATTACGGTACTAGCTCCACCAATCAGGTAAGCTACGGCAACAGTCTCGCCCACTGCCCGACCTAGCCCCAGGATTA
>Ga0209724_1000667_pt1 | contig 32527 bp, 29 predicted proteins | sample grotaG_FD_184143 | JGI IMG/M metagenome (GOLD analysis project Ga0209724, IMG submission 184143) | Glacier valley bacterial and archeal communities from Borup Fiord, Nunavut, Canada, to study Microbial Dark Matter (Phase II) -... | ecosystem: Environmental > Aquatic > Freshwater > Ice > Glacier ... | reverse complement strand
CGAATATTCTGACTGTCAGGAAGATTAAAGCAACTCTTGCAAAACGAGAGGTAAAATAAACAATCGAGCAGATTCGTTTTCCCAACGCCATTATTGCCAATAAAGCAATTCAGCTTCGAGGAGAATTGTAAGTCAGCCTGAATGAGGTTTTTATAATTAACAACAGCGAGATTCCTAATAAACATCGGAGCAAATTGATTTTAATGGTTACAAATTTAACGTTTTTTATCAGGTGCCGAGAAAAAAATACCCGAAGACAAGCTTACGATCAGGTTAAAAAAGCATTTAAACTATTGATTATTTGTTATAATGGATAAAAAGCATTTTTATAACTAAAAATGACTGTGGTTTAGTAAAAACGCTTATTTTTGCAATCAAATTGAAAAAAAGCAAAATCTTAGAGACTAAAATAAAATGAGCAAGGAAAAGACGCCAAAACCGATTGAAAACTTAGAGGAAGTTGAGCATGCATTGACAAATGCCGAATTGTATTTCGAAAAAAATTCAAAAATTATTACGATAGTTTTTGGGGCAGCAGTTGTTATTGCCCTCCTATTACTTGCCACCCATCGGTTTTACTCTCTTCCGAGAGAAGTAAAAGCCAAAGAACAAATATTTGTTGCTGAACAATATTTCGAAAAAGATTCTTTTAATCTTGCAATAAACGGCGACGGTAACTATCCTGGATTTCTTGATATCATCGACGATTACGGAAGCACAAAGGCCGGAAAACTGGCAAAATATTATACCGGTATCTCAAGTTTACATTTGGGAAAATACCAGGAAGCAATTGATTATCTTGAAGGTTTTAAGACGGATGACCTATTACTTGCTCCTGTGGCATTAGGAGCTACCGGAGATGCTTACGCTGAACTTGGGAACAAGGAAAAAGCAGTGAAATTATACATGGAAGCAGCGGAACTCAATCCTAACGCATTCACGTCACCGGTTTATTATTTGAAAGCCGGTAACCTTTATGAAACCTTAGGCAGTAAAGACAAAGCATTGGCCGCGTATAAGGTTATCAAAGAAAAATACGCTGAAAGCAACGAAGGCAGATCAATTGATAAATATATTGCCCGTTTGACTGCAAATTAGGCAACAGCTTCTTTAAAAGGAAAATCCTCTCCGTTTCTTCGGGGAGGATTTTTTTTGATCAAAATACATCTCTTAATTGTTCCATTTAAAACCAGTTAATTCACCAAACTTAAAAAGTCATGGATATTATTCTTATTATAAGTGGCTCACTCCTAATTATTTTAGGAATCGCAGGTTGTCTGCTTCCCATATTACCCGGTCCTCCCCTCTCCTATTTAGGACTGATCGCAATCCATTTCACCTCAAAAATTGATTTCTCGTCAAAGTTTTTGATCTCGTGGGGAATAATTGTCATCCTCGTTTCAATTCTCGATTACGTGATTCCAATATGGGGCACGAAATTCTTCGGTGGCAGTAAATACGGGGTTTGGGGAAGTATGATTGGACTTCTGGCAGGACTTTTCATTCCCCCTATTGGCATAATCGTTGGGCCATTTATTGGTGCGGTTGCAGGCGAGATGCTCGCCGGTAACAAGCAAAATGCATTAAAAGCAGGATTCGGATCATTTATCGGATTCATAGCCGGAACGGTCGTTAAAATGCTGGTATCTTTAATTATGCTTTACTATTTTATTGCCGCACTTATCTAAATTCTTCAGCAGTACCCTGATTTTTAGGTGTTTTTTTAAGTCAGAGATATTAAACATTTCAATATCTTTGACGAATACAAAAAACAGATCTGATGATTATAGATAGAATTGAAAATGCATCACTTTACTATGCACTTGGTTCAGGGATCGCCGAAGCACTTGAATATATTAAAAACAACGATCTAAGCAAAATAGAACCAGGCAAATATGAAATTCACAAGAATAAGATCCAAATGATTGTGAATGAATATGAGCAAAATTGCACCGACAAAGTACGCATGGAAGCGCACCGTAAAAATATTGACGTTCAGTATTGGGTTAGCGGATCTGAACTGATGGGATATGCTCCTCTTCAAACGCAAAGTGTACTCGAACCTTATGCAGAGGAGAAAGATTGCGGCCATTACGCGGCCGATGCATCCTTTACCAAACTTGAACCAGGCATGTTTGCCATCTATTTCCCCACCGATTTACACACAGTTGTTGTTGATACAGATTGTAGTTCGAAAGTCCGCAAAATCGTATTCAAAGTCTCAATTGATTAAATGGAATATAACTTCACAATAAAGCCTTGATTCACACATTGTAAATCAAGGCTTTATTATATCCTGAAAATAGTCATGCCGTTACTTAAACCATTTAATTTTTTCCAGTTCTTCGGTTGCTTTTCTTACAGCATCACCAAAATTGTCACAAATTAAATCATTCCCAATCTCCTCAGCCAAACCACAATCAATAAGCGTCTGATGAACCTTTGGGCGCACTCCCGAAAGAACAATTGTAACTTTTCGTATTTTGAAATCACGGATTACTTCCTTAAAATTACGAATTCCCGTTGAATCGATAAACGGGACGTACCTCATTCTCAGAATTAAAACTTGCGAATCGGCAGCAAGCCCTTTCAAAGTTGCTTTATAAGACTGTGCAGCTGCAAAAAAGAAAGGACCTGAAATTTCATAAACATCTACACCTTTGGGTAAAGATGAATAATTCTCGATGATATCATTATCGATATCAACCAATTCGATGTTGCTCAGTTTCGACATCCGCTGTATAAATAACATTGCAGAAAGAACCATGCCAACCTCAAAAGCCGTGGTCAAATCAACAAAAACAGTCAGAAAAAATGAAATCAATAAGACAAGGACGTCATATTTCGATCCTTTAATAATCATTGCAAACGAACGCCATTCGCTCATGTTATAGGCGACAACAATCAATATTCCAGCGATGCACGCCATTGGAATAAGTGTGATCCATTTACCAAATACCAGCATTGCGATTAACAAGACAATGGCATGAATAACTCCGGCAACAGGTGTGCGTCCACCGTTCTTTATATTAGCAGCGGTACGTGCCAATGCACCCGTCACAGGAAATCCGCCAAAAAATGGTGTCACAATATTCGCAACTCCCTCAGCAACTAATTCCGTATTCGAACGATGGGTACTGCTTGTCATTCCATCAGCCACAACGGCCGAAAGCAATGACCGCATTGCTCCAAGTAACGCTATGGTAAAGGCGGGCTGAATATACACCTTGAGTGAACTATACTCGAAATGAGGCATCTGAAAACTAAAGGTAGTGGAAATGTCGCCAAAAACAGACTGAATAGTTGCAACCGGTAACTTCAGTAAAGTTACAGCCGAAGTAACAAGAACCAGTGCTAAAAATTGTCCCGGGATCTTTTTGAGCATCTTACCCCCATAGATGGAAATTAAAACCGTTACGATTGTGATGATTAGCGCATAATAATTGATTGGTCCAACATTCGAAAAGTAAGCTGTCCATGTTCCGACAAAATCATCAGGTAATTTTTCAATTTGAAGCCCCATTGCATCTTTCATTTGATTCGTAAAGATGATCAATGCAATACCACTCGTAAATCCAACAATCAAAGGATGAGGAATATATTTTATAATTGCCCCTAACCTTAAAAGTCCAAATCCGACGAGCATTATTCCAGCCATTATGGTTGAGATCATTAGGCCATTAAAGCCATACTTTTGAACGATCCCATAAACTATCACTATAAAAATCCCAGTTGGTCCGGCTATCTGGAAACGACTTCCTCCCAAAACAGAGACGATAAACCCGGCAATTATTGCGGTAATGAGTCCCTTATCTGGCGTTAACCCCGAAGCTATTGCAAATGCGATAACAATCGGCAAGGCCATAATTCCCACAAAAAAACCGGCATACAGGTCTTTCTTAAAAAGCTGCCGATTGTACCCTTGTTTTAAAACAACGTAAAGCTTTGGTTTAAATATTGAATTCATTTATAAATAATAATGCGGCAAATATAATTTTAAAATCACCAATATACATTTATCCGCCTCAAAAAGCATCAGCGCCGGGATAAAAGTACACCTCAGATGCCTTTTCAGCGTTAAAGAGAAAATACTTAACAACTGCTGAGGCACACAGTTTCCCATCATTCCCAAGCAATTCCGCTTCAATTGTGGCAATTCTGGTTCCAGCCTCTTTCACTTTGGCGCGCAGCGTAATCTCCCCATCGCTGACGAGAACCGGGCAACGATATTTGATATCCATCGAAGAAGTCACTCCCACTGTTTTACAGCGTGTCTGAACAACCCAACTTGCAATTTCGTCTAGCAAGGTTGCCTGAATCCCCCCATGCAGCACATTCCGAAACCCTTCGAGCGATTTGCGTGGGATCCATTTAGCAATCACATATTCACCTTCATCCCAGAATTCAAGGCGAAGTCCGATTTCATTATTAGGTGAACAGCCAAAACACTGATAATCTTTGCTTCCCGATTTGGCATAGGGATTTACTATTTTTCTCACAGATTTGAATTTATATAACTTCTACAATTTCATTATTTGAAATATACCACAGGTAACCTTTAGGATCTGCGAATCCCATTTTGCTGAAATCTTTCAAATATCCACGCACCTGGGCAAAATCCTTGTCCGATTTTATACCGGTTTTATAATCAACAACAACCAACTCGTTACTTTTGATCATTACGCGATCGGGACGGTGCCGTTTTTCGTCACCACGCAGGATATCACGTTCATTCAACACTTTCCAGTCGCTGCTGAACCATGATCGAAATGGCTCTTCGGCCAGTAAGCCATCTATTATTTGATGGTATTCTTCGCTGGTTTTCGTGTCAATTTTCCCTTCAGATACCATTCGTTTCAGTGAAGGGACAACATCGGCGGAAGTGGCGATTTTCTCGAACAATTCGTGCAATAATTTCCCGTGACTTATCCGCTCCGATTTTTGGGAGTCGTACAGATCAAAATAGCTGTCGCTGTGAATCCGGAGCTTTAATCGTTCACCTTTGCCGGCAAGGATCAGTCCATCCAACTCTTTATTGTCCGAAACCTGCGTTTGAGCCGAATATAAAACTTTTTTGACAGCACCAATTTTAAGAACCTTTGTTTCAGGATTATAAAAATCGGTAAGATCGATGTATTTTTCAAGGTCGATGGAGTCAAGCATCGGGGGATTTTCCAATACGCCCTGGATTAATGATGATATGCTTTTATAGGGAGCATTCAATTTTGGGGCATAAGGGCAAAAAATAACGAGCGCATTAACTGCACGTGTCAATGCGACATAGAGGAGGTTCAGATTATCAACCGAACTGTAAAGCATCTCTTTAAAATAAGCGTCCGAAAACAAAGTCCGCTGGAGACCTGTTCCGTAGCGAACCAGTACAAGATCCATCTTGTCAAAAGGTTCCTGATTGGGATGACACCACAGATAAGGCGCTTTATTTGCCATCGGGACAATTTCCCAGTCGCATAATGGCACAAAAACCGTGTGAAACTCAAGGCCTTTTGATTTATGAATGGTAAGGATTGATATGGCACTCTGACCCTCGGAAAGGGTGATAGTCTTAACACTACCTGACAATTCCCACCAATCGAGGAAGCCGGCAGTTCCGCCCGCTTCATCTCGTCCATATTGAAGCACAAGATCGAGGAATGCTTCGAGGTAAACTAACTCTCCTTTAATTTTATTGAGGCTGAAATTCTGCGCAATACGGCTGGCTAACTCGAACAAAGGCAAACTGAGCAACGATGCATCAAACGAATCGTTGTTCGCGCTTCGAAACCACGGTTTAAATAGTTCGGGAGCGGCCTGATCAACGGCAAACCATGCATGATAATTATTGGCAGAAGGAGCGGCAACGCCTTCAATTAAAGGCGCCAGGTAATTAAAATAGCCATAAACAAGATCAGCTTTCACAATATCGTTTTCAATACCGGCAAACAGCCTGAAAAAATTGAGAATAAACCGCACAACGGGTGACTGACCGATGATCAGCGAATCGTTAGAGATCACATCGTAACAATAAGAACTGTCAGAATTACTGATTTTTCGGTCGAGTAAAGCTTTTGCAATCATCGATCCCTCACTCTTTCCACGAACCAGAATCGCAATGTCGCCGGGCCGGACACCATTCTCCTGCACCGCTTCAATCTGAGTGATCATTTCGGCAATCGCCAATTCGCGGTAATCACTCTTTTTCTTGCTGTCTTCATTCTCAATAAACTGCAACCTGACATATCCTTCGGTCGAAGCTTTTCCTGAAAACTTTTGATAATGATCGCTATAGGCTTTCTCAATAATCCCTTTCATTTCGGGTAACTCTTCGAAAGTATGACCCGATCCGGTTAAAGTGGATTCAAAATCGTTGTTCAACAGCCGGGCGGATTCCTTGAACAGTATATTATTGAAATCGATGACTTTTTTCGCGCTTCGCCAATTGGTATCGAGCGAAACCACCGAAGTCCCGAAATGTGATAAGTCGTTTTCAACCTGAGTTGCCAGTAAATTCCAGTCGCCATTGCGCCAGCGGTAAATCGATTGCTTAACGTCCCCGACAATGATATTCCGGTTCCCTTCGCCCAGTGAATTTTCGATCAAAGGTTTGAAGTTATGCCACTGAAGCCTCGATGTATCCTGAAACTCATCGAGCATAAAATTCCGGTAAACCGATCCCATCTTTTCATAAACAAAAGGAGAGTCGCTTCCGGCAATTACTTTTCTCAAAATCTGTGTCGAATCGTTTAATAGAATGAGGTTTTTCTCTTTTGATACTTCCTGAACTTTCAAGGCAATATCAGTAAGCAGACCAAAAGAGAACAGATTTGCAAGTATCGCTTTTGCGGTATTGGCAAAAACTCCCTCCGTTTTCATCAGCTCAATTGAGCTGACCAACAAATTGTTTAATCCCGAAGTATAAACGGCCTCAATCCGGTCTTTTAATTCCGGTTTATCGGTTGCTTTCGACCAGGCTTCGAGGTTGTCGCAGGCATCGAGCGTCCGCGATCCCGGAAGATCGAAATTTCCATTCACCAGTTTATTAAAATGGGTGGCAAACGAGGCTTTACCATATTTGAAATTCTCAATAGTCAAACCTTGGGCTGCAATCAGAACAAGACACTGTTTGCCAATCTCTTTTAACTTACGTTCGTAATCATCGAGCACGACCCGAAGTTCCTGATTGTATTTGGTAAGGTAGCTTTTGTCGGCAAGTTTCTGTAATAATGGTTCACTAAATAACTTAAACTCCTCTTTAAAAAGTTCTTTGCCACGGCCGATCAGGTCTTCCCTGAAATTCCAGCTCCTCCCCTCCCGAAGATTTTCATCTGCATATTCGAGCATCCAGCTTTTCAAACCGGGATTATTATCCATTTCGAGGAAAAGCCGGTCAACCGCCTCTTCAAGAACCAGTTGCGCATCAAGTTCAGTCCGATACGAAGCGTTGAGCCGCATCTCGCGCGAAAATGCCCTAATCACACGCTGGAAGAAACTGTCAATTGTACTTATTGAAAACCGTGAATAGTCATGAAGAATCAACCTCAATATCAAAGCGGCCTTTACACGAATATCTTCTTCTTTTTGATGAAATTCAGCTTTCAGGTACTCAAGATGTCCTGAAGGATTGCCGGAAGCAAGCGAAGAAAGATCTTTCAGAATACGATCTTTCATTTCGGAAGTCGCCTTGTTTGTAAAGGTAACTGCCAGGATATTTTTGTAGGCACCGGGGCGCTCGAAAACCATTTTCAGGTATTCGCGGACAATCCGGAAGGTTTTGCCCGAACCGGCTGATGCTTTGTATATTTCGAGTGAAGACATTTTGAAAATGAATATGTGATTGATTGTGTGTAGACACGCACGGTATGTAGAGACGCACGGTATGTATAGACGCACGGCCGTGCGTCTCTACATACCGTGCGTGTCCCCCAGTTTAAACCGGACGCGTAAAATTCCATTCTCGCACGAGGTGGAAACCAACTGAAAAACACCAATTTCGGAGCTGTTCTTCACATGCGGACCAATGCATGGACAGGCATCATAATCACCGACTGTGACAATCCGAACCTCATCTCCCGATCCTTCAGGTAAACGACTCAGGTTAAATTTTTCAGAAGCCTCAGCCAATGTCAGGAAATGCTCCTTTACATCAAGATTGCGGCTGATCACTTCATTCACCTGTTTCACCAATTCAAGTTCCTCAACAGGAGCAAGCGAACGGTCAAAATGGTAATCGCATTTTGATTTTTTCTTCTCGATATGGCTCGAGAATGACCTTTCGCAACCAAACATTCTTACCATTGTCTGATTCAAAATATGTTCTGCCGTATGCATTTGCGGATCGTAACTCTTCATCGCTTAAAATGATTTTTTATAAAAATAGGAATTTAATGCAACAAAGAAAATTTAACTTCGTCCTTTACTCAGAAAACAAATAAGTTGGGAAACAAGTATATCAATATTCACCAGGATTTGCTCGACCGTTGCATGGAAGGCGACAAGAAAGCACAATTTGAGATCTACCGGCTCTATTACAAGTCGATGTATAACTCAAGCCTGCGGATTGTTGGTATCCCCGAAGAGGCCGAAGACATTATGCAGGATTCGTTTCTGACTGCTTTCCGAAAGTTAAAGACGTATAGCGGTGATGTAAGTTTCGGCGCCTGGCTTAAAAAGATCGTGATCAACCGTTCATTGGATGCTTTAAGAAAAAGAAAAGTAATTTTTGAAGAACTTCATGCGGAGCTTCCGGTTGCAAACGAGCCGGAATCTGAAGTTGATTCGGTTACGGTGGAAGAGGTAAAATCAGCGATTGACACACTATCTGATGGTTATCGCACAATTCTATCGCTGATTCTGCTGGAAGGTTACGATCATGAAGAGGTGAGTGAAATCCTTGGTATAAAGAATGTCACCTCGCGGACACAGTTTTCGAGGGCACGTCAGCGGCTGAAGGAAATCCTCACAGAGAACAGAAGAAGAGCAGAAAAAGGAGAAAAACTATGGATGAATTAGATAAAATAATCATTGAAAATCGATCGGATTTTGAGGAAGAACCTCAGGATGGACATCTTGACCGCTTTGCGGATCGGCTAAGACTTGCGGAATCAAAACGGAAACGCTTTCAACTGACCTCTTTTTTGAAAGTCGCAGCGGTACTTGTAATCGTCTTGTTATCTGCTAATTTATATGTCTATCTCAGGAATCCGAAATCCGACGTAAAAGAAACAGCAGCTGTCAAAAGTGACCTTGGAGAAGCCTCGTTTTACTATACAAACAGTATTAATAACGGAATCAAGGACCTTGAAAAGATGGCCAATGAGGGAATCGGATCGCATAAGGAATTGGTGCAAATCAAGCATGAGCTTTCAGAGATGGACAGTTTATTTGTGAATTTGCAGACAGAGTACAAGGCCAATCCGAACGACGAAAGGATCATCAATGCGATGATTGAATATTATCAAACCAAGCTCGATATCGTGAATACTATAAAAACAGATTTGGAAAACGTAAAACATTTAAAAAACAAGAGACATGAAAACCCTGAAATTTAGCATTTTGATTGCCATGATATTGTTGGTTTCATTCAACGTCAATGCTGAAAGAATATCAAAAAGAGTGTACAAAAATTTTCCCGCCAACACGGTTCAGAAACTCGACATCAATAACAAGTACGGGAATATTTACATCGAGAACAGCCGTACAGATTCGGTGATTGTTTCTGCCGATATCTGGGTAGAAGGGACTTCCGACAGAGCACGGCACCTTCTGGATAACATCAATGTGACCGTGAACCTAAGTGGAAGCACAGTTGTGGCAGTCACCAGTATCGAAAATACAATGAACGGCAATAACGAGTTCAGCATCGATTACCATATTTCAATTCCGGCCGATCGTGAGCTTGCAGTTGTTCAGAAATATGGTACCGTTAACATGAAAGATCTGACAGCCAAAGGAATTTTTGAAATCAAATACGGCGAACTGAACGGTCAAAAATTGCTTTCACCCGATCTTAAAATGGATATTGCCTACAGTAAAGTCAATTTAGATGCAATAAAAGACCTTGAACTGGTGCTTCACTATTCAAAACTCAAACTTGAAAAAGGGAATAACCTGAAAGCTGAAACCCGCTATTCCGGAATGAATATTGGAGATTGCAATCAAATTGATGCTGACTCGAAATATGACAATTTCGATATTGAAAACATCAATACATTTATAATGAATTCAATGTATACTGGCATAAATGTCAACAAACTGAAATTAAAACTCAGCCTGATCAATGGTTATGGAGGCGTTACTGTCAGGGAGATTCCGGCAGGATTTGAAAGCATTACCATCCAGAACAAATATGCAGGTATAAAACTTGGAATTGCTTCCGATGCATCCTACAAATTAAACGGCAATGCACATTACTGCGATATTAAGCATCCCGACGGCAAACTAAACAGAATGCGCGAAAACACAAGTTATGAAGTAACCGGAACCGTCGGAAACTCCGACAGCCCTAAATCTTCGGTCCGCATCGAGAGCAACTATGGAAGTTTGAATTTAATTCCCTGATCCTCATTTGCTTTAAGTATCAATATTTTTCAAATTTCTTTAAATACAACGTTGAAGAGGCCGGAGATGATCCGGCCTCTTTTTGTATTCTGCAGGGAAAAATTGCTGCCTTTAATAACCATTTTCTTGCATACAGCAAACAAAAGCAGACTCAAAGCATCAGCTTTGTATCAGATAGCGTCGGTCTTGTATATCAGAGAGTCGGCTTTGTATCAAATTGAGTCGGTTTTGTATAACAAAGAGTCGCCTTCGTCACTTTTAGTATCAGCCTCGTATGAAAAAGAGTCGGCTTCGTCACTTTTAGTATCGGCCTCGTATGAAAAAGAGTCGCCTTCGTATCAAATAGCATCGGTCTTGTGTAACAGAGAGTCGATTTTGTATCACAGAACACCGGCTTCGGAGTTTCGAACAGCAAATTCAGTGTTCCGAATCAATTCAATCAAGAAATCTATTGCCAATTAAACAGTAGTTTATAAATTTGGGCAAAATAATGTTTTATGAAGATCACTGCTAAACTTATTGTTTTTCTGTTACTTGGATTGATAATATTTCCTTCGGGAATGCGGGCACAACCATTTCAGATTAAGGTCACGCTCGAAGGACTGAAAGACACCAATATCTTTCTGGCTCATTATTACGGCAGTAAGATACTCAAGATCGATTCCACACGGCTTGACAACACGGGAACAGGATTGTTTAAATATAAGGAAGAAAGAACCAAAGGCATTTATGTAATTTACTTGAATAAAGACAAATACTTCGATTTTTTAATGGGCGCCGATCAACAGTTTTCGATGCGTACCTCTTTTGAACCACAGGCAAAGCGAGTCTTCGAAGGTGCAAAAGAAACCGAAGAATTTCAGCAATACCAGGAGTTTCTAACCGTGCAAAGAAACAAACAACAGAAACTGCAAAAGGAGTACGAATTGCATAAAAACAATCCCGATTCCGTAAAAATAATCACAGCTGATATTGATGCGCTAAACAAAGTGATGGAAGGTTACTGGGAGAAAAAATCGGCTGAATACCCCGGAACATTTTTCGCCGATTTCCTCCGCTCGATGATCTATCCGCGGCCAGCACCATTTGTGGTACCGTCGGATTGTAAAAATCCCGATTCGCTGAAATGGGTGATGAATTACAATTTTATGGTCGCACATTACTGGGACAATTTCAATTTTGCACAAGCTGGACTGATCAGATCTCCATTAATTGACAGCCGGTTAGATGTATATTTTAAAAATACGCTGTTGCAGATTCCAGATTCATTTCTCCGACCAACATTTGCATTGATCGAAAAAGCGAAAGCCAACGAAGAGATGTACCGCTATATTTCTTTAAACAGGCTTAACGACGCGATCACTTCGGAAGTAATGGGCATGGACAAAATGTTTGTTGCGATTGCCGAAAAGTATTTCCTCAACGGCAAGGGTGCCTGGCTCGATTCAACGGCATTGGCCAAGGTCAAAGAGAAAGTAAGGGTAACGAAGCCCAACCTGATCGGAAACCTTGCTCCAGAACTAAAACTGCCCGATTCGGAAGGGATGTTTTACAGCTTGCGTCAGATGAATTCGAAATATACAATCCTATTTTTCTGGGAACCCAATTGCAGCCATTGCAAGAAAACGGTGCCGCAACTTTACAAAGATTTATATCTCCCTTTGAAAGATAAGGGTGTAGATATTTATGCGGTTTGCACACAGAACAAAAAAGAGGACTGGCTGAAGGCGATCAGCGAATATAAGATCTACGACTGGACCAATGTTTGGGATCCTTCCGTCACTTCCAATTTCCACTCGCTTTACGATGTCTACAGCACCCCTATTATCTATATCCTCGATCCAACGAAGCATATTATCGCGAAACGGCTGGATGTCGATTCGGCGGTTAAGTTTTTGAATCATTTGCTTGAAAAGAAATAACATTTGTAATAATCCCATCGACCAAAACGACTAACTTTAGGAAAACACAATTTATCTAAAGGTGAAAGAGAAATTTGTCGGTTTGATAAATAAGCACGAGGAGATATTACAGAAAATCTGCAATATCTATTTCTATCGGAATCCTTTCAAAGAGGACTATTACCAGGAGATTCTGATCAGGCTTTGGAAAGCGTTCCCAAAATTCAGAAATGAGTCAGCCTTTTCAACGTGGCTTTACAGGGTTGCCTTAAATTCTGCTATTGATATTATCCGCAAACAAAGTCTCCGGCCACGATATACTGAAATCTCAAAATCTGAATACAATATACCCGAAAGTGAGTCTAATACTGAATCGGATCAGAAAGAAAAACTCTACCAGGCAATCAATCATTTGTCTGACATTGACAAGGCAATCATCCTTTTGCACCTTGAAGAACATAATTACCAGGAAATTGGTGAAATCATTGGCATCTCGGAAGGCAACGCAGGTGTCAGGATCAACAGAATTAAGAATCGACTTATTAAAATACTGGAAAATGGAAAACATTGATTTAAAAAGGATGTGGAAGAATGCACATATTCAGAACCAGGTAAAGATGGGTGATGGCGCAAATATCGAAGAAATTATAAAGATGAATCATAACAAAACGATTGCAAAAATCTTATCCGACATTAAACTGAGAATCCTTTTATATTCGTTAATTCTTTCAGTTTTTATTGGCCTGATGATTTATGCTTTTATATACCTTGGAATCAATTTTTCGATCGGTTCAATCATTCCATTTACATTGGTGGGAATGTTCCTCCTGATATCAACAACAATGGAGATCAATAGATTTGCAGTTCTTACAAGAAATGCGGACAATCTACCGGTCGAGGCATCACAAAACTACTTTCGCAAAAAATTGAACCAGATGAAAACCATTGACTTTTTATCGTACCTGATCCTTTTATACCTGTTGGCAATCTTCGTAGTACGGGGATACATCCAGGATATTGGAGGTTTTAAAAATCTGTCAGGCACCAATGAATTTCAGCCAATCATTTTGATCTTCATTTTAATTCTCCTTCTGACCCCCTGGTTTATAAAATATCAGAACAATCAGCGGTACAAAAAAATAGATTCGGATCTTAACAATTCAACTGATCAGTTAAATGATGAATCCTTGGACGATAAGTAATGTACAAACCAATCCAAGGCGTAAGATCATTCAATTTATTGCTTTCGCTCTTTGATGGCTTTAGCAATCTGAAATATAATCACTCCTGATAACGCGCCTATGGCCCAAATATTTAAAAATTCGACGGTTCGAATACCGCCATCAGAAAACAGTCTAAAATAATTACCTGTTACTACGATTAGAAAGATGGCTGGAATTAAAATTGCTCGATTTTTCATCTTTAATTTCTGGTATTTGGTTTCCGTTTTTAAAACGACCAATTATAGTGAATTAATTTCAAAATTGAAATTGCAGATTACAGTTCGACACCCATTTTATATTTTGTCGGGAATGAGTGATTCAGAATTTAATAGCTTGAAAAGATTTGCTTTTAATTGGACTATTTTGTAAATTTGATCATACAAATTCCACTTCTTCTAGTAAACTAAAAACATATATAATTGTTAAGTATACAGATAATCAAACGAACTGAAAACGTTGAAATCTTGTACCTCTATATTGCTTGTCCTATTAATGCTTTCAGGCATCCAAAAAGATGCCTTAATCTATCTGTCATTCAAACTGAATCAGGATTACTTTTATTGTCAAATTAATTGATAAAACAATGAAAAAACATATAAATATACCCGGTTTTTATCAGGGTATTACTTTGCTATTGGTGATAATTACATCATTTACAGCTTCTGCCCAACCTACCAAAAGTACCCTATTGTTGATTGATAAAGATACTAAATCGGCAATTGTTGGTGCAACCTATAAATATCATAATCAATCAGGTTTTTCGGATGGAAACGGAACTGTTTCTTTTAATTATGAAAAAGGCGAGACACTATACTTGTCGCACACAAGCTATGGTCAGTGGAAATTGTCAGACATTCAGGTGCTTGATGCAATCGACAAGGGCATCATTTACAAAGAAACAGAAACTGTTGGTTTATTGCCGGTTACAATTCTTGCAATGCGATCAAAAGCGGATGAAAAGATGCTTATTAATGTTGAAAAGCATGATGGCCTTTCGCACGATGCAGGTCAGTTTCTAAGTCAATTGCCAGAATTCAGTGGAATCAGAAAGAGCGGGAGTTACGGTTATGATCCTGTACTCCGCGGGTATAAATACGACCAGCTCAACATCGTGATTGATGGAGCTCAAACTGCAGGTGTTGCGTGTCCTAACCGAATGGATCCTGCAATCAGTCAGGTAGCGATGAATATGATGGAGCAGGTTGAGATAACCAAAGGGCCATATTCACTCAGGTATGGGAATTCTTTTGGAGGCGTCATCAATTTTATAACACAGCCAACAGCTTTTACTGACCTGTTTCATGTGAATGGACGTATTTCGGGCGGGTATGAAAGCAACGGAAATATACTTAGATCAGAGGGAATGGTAAATTTAAGCGATAAAAGCTTTAATCTTAAGTTATTTGGTTCGTATGCTGAAGGTGATGATTATCGCGATGGAGCCGGGGAAATGATTCCTGCCAATTTTTTGCGTGGAAGTTTTGGTTCCAATTTGGGATTAAAACTGACCGACAAGCAAGTTCTTAATGTTTCAGCAACCCGTAATTTTGCAAGAGACACAGAATTTCCGGCATTGGGTATGGATTTAATCAGCGATGACACATGGCTGCTGAATGTCCATCATACAATTAATCTGAATGGCGAAAAACTAAAATCATGGAATACAATAATGTACGCCTCATTGGTCGATCATTTGATGAATAACTCGCTCAGGATTATAGTACCACGAACCATGAATATGGAAACTCCGGCGAAAACGCAGACGTATGGCGGTAGAACGGAAGGCTTTTTCAAGTTCGGCAATAACAGGTTTTATTTGGGAGCCGATTTTAGGCAATCACGGGCTCAGGGTAACCGAACCCGCGAGTTTCTGACCGGTGCAAACGCGGGAAAAGTCATGGTTGATAAAGCCTGGCAGGATGGTCAGATAAATAATACCGGATTTTTTGGTGAATATCAATTGCCTGTTGGATTCTTTACGTTCTTCCTGTCAGGCAGAATTGATATTAATGTAGCAAGTGCAAGCGATTTATCAGCGGACTATACAAAACTTTATTCTAAAACGAATATCAATCAGGTGAATCCAGGAATTACAGTAGGTGCGCTCCGCAACTTCGGGAGAAAAATTTCGCTGGGTTTGTGGCTGGGTCGCGTTCAAAGAAGTGGAAGCATTTCTGAGCGGTATATCAATTATTTTACGATCGGTTTAGATCCTTACGAAGTCGTCGGAAGTCCAGAAATAAAGCCGGAAGTGAACAGCCAGATGGACCTCATATGGAGCTATAAAACTTTAAATACCAATTTGAGTTTAACATTTTTTGGTGCGTATCTCAAGAACTTTATCAGTGCTGAAATTGCACCTGAATTAACACCGAAATTAGCAACAAGCCCCGGAGTGCGACAAGTGACGAATATTGCCAAAGGGATGAAGACCGGATTTGAGATAAGCTGGACTCAAAAATTAGGTTTAGGATTGCAACATCAACTTGCAATGGCCTATACCTATGGCCAGAATCTTGTGATTGACGAACCTTTACCAGAGATTGCACCACTTGATTTTCGTTATACGCTCGCCGGATTGTATTTCAAGAACAAGATCCGACCCGAAATACTGTTACGGCATGTATTGGAACAGAATCGTATTTCAAAGGTTTTTGGGGAACTAAAAAGTCCAGCTTTTACAGTAGTAGACGTGAATGTAAAATATACAGCATCGAAAGTCTTCTATTTTTCATTGGGTATCAATAATCTTTTTAACGAGGCTTATTTCGAGCATTTGAATCGTTCGATTAGTGGCACTGCAAAGAGACCAATTTTCTCACCCGGACGAAATTTCTTCACAACTTTAACAATTAATTTCTAATACAAAGGAGAGCCAAATTTCAGCTCTCCTTTAAATGATTCATTCACTAATAGATATCAGAAATTTGTCTTTAGAATATTATTTCCACAACAATTTAAATTGATCCCATTTTTGTAGTCTACATTTTCCCCATACCAAAGAATAAACAAATCAAAATTTCAAGACTTGTAACAATCTCTTCCGGTTTTGAATTTTCCCTGATGAAAAGCGGATACCATTCCTGCTTTGTTTCCTTATTCATCAAGGGAGTTCCAACATTTGAACTTTTTGACGTTACAAACATCTTGTTTTTCGAGATTTTCTGCTTATCAAATGATTGCAGATTTTCAGGATTACAATTCTGGAATACCATCGATGCCAACGTCTCGCTTTCTGATTTTATATCGGACAGGCCAAACAATTCATTGTATTCAGCGGTAAATTTCCTGTTATTGAGAACACCTGTAATCCGGTGGATCACTGCCGTCCCAAGAGAGTTTTCAGTATATTCACCACTCACCAAACTTAACTTTACTTTTGCTTCGCCCTGCGAAAGGACCTGTGAAATCTTTTCATAAATGAAATTACCTATCGGGACTTTATCCATAAGAATCTGACCAACCAATGGGACTACTGTACGAACCTCAACACCATCTGTCGTTGTAGATGTAGTGATCTCGTCAATCCAATCCAACTGGATAAGCAATTTTAGCCCGTTGGAAAATCCGATTGTTCCTCGTCTTCTTTCTTTTTCCTTTATCGTATAAGTTGTTCCCAGTCCGGTAATTCCGGTAAATAAATCGGCGAATATTGGTTTAAGGGAAACCGTAGGAAGATCAATATCCAATTTATTCTTATAGACTAAATTCAAAACAGTGTCATTGTTATTTACGATGCAGGCAGCAAAATTGTCGGTCTTTTGCATTGCACCATTGACTTTCAATAGGTAACGTGTGGAATTGGGAAACCAGGAACGTACCTCCCGTTCTTGCTCTTCAAGTGAACCAACCACAATTTTTCCGGAATAAGCGCTTTCCATTCCAATGGCCTCCCTGATCAATCCACGCAATATTTTCTGAAATTGCCCTGGAGACATCCATCGCAAGTCGGTCATATAGGCTGCAGTATTACCATTTTCAATCTCATGGGTTGCATCATTCGACAGGATCACATTGCCATCTTTCCGAATGACCACATTTACTGACCATTCGACACCAAAACCTGCAGTTTTCTTTGTGATGAAAGAGAAGATATCGACATCATAACCTGATGAAGTTGTGTTTTTGGACAATTCATTCTTTGGTTTACCAAATCCGGTAATGATCCGGTATTCAACTTTATCCGGGAAAGAAACGTCAGCAACATTAAGCTTTAATATCAAATCTTGTCTAATGTCACTAAATATCGAATCGCGCACTTGCCTGATCAGAAAGTAGTTTGGAAATTTAGATTCCGTTTCCCAACGCAAAGTGTGGTTGAAAGTAACCACCCGTGTTTCCTGTGCACCTACGAAAACCGGGAAAATCAGGAGGAATAGGATAGCTGCGATTACATTCACTAAGATTCCGCAACCTGATTGGTCTTTAGAATGAACGGTCTTGCAAATTTTAATTTCTTCATCTCCATAAATTGAAGTCCTGCCGGCCAATTTAGTTAAATGTATTTCACCCTGAACTGAAAAATCTTCCAAATGCATCATCTTAATTTCCATGGCGATATATTTTTATAAACATTTCACATTCCTAACAAAGTTATTAATTGGATTTTAAATATGCAACAATAAATTCTAAAATTTTGATGGCATCATATGGGTTCAAATTTAAAATCTTTGTACTTTTGGATCTATGACGTTTGGTAGTGGTATTTTAAACTAATTTAAAGAAAGATGGAATCTGAACACAATAAATCGAACAATGAAACTGGTAACAAAACCAGTCGCCGTGAGTTTTTTAAGCGGACAACTGCCCTGGCAGGCGGATCTGCTCTTCTATCGGCAATTCATTCCAATTTGTTTGCAGAAATCACTAAACCGGATGACCACAGGTTGATTACCGAGACCATTCGTTACACAGGTGTAAGTGGTCCCATGATTGCTTATATGGCCCGGCCAGCGGGTAAGAAGAAACACCCAGCGGTAATTGTGATCCACGAAAACCGTGGACTTCAGCCACACATCAAAGATGTTACCCGTCGGATGGCGCTCGAAGGATTTGTTGCCCTTGCCCCCGATGCTTTATCACCACTGGGCGGGACACCAGAGAAACCTGAAGATGCAGGCCCATTGTTTCAGAAACTGGATTACGAAACCACTAAACAGGACTTCACGGCTGCTGTAAAATACCTGAAGACGAATCCTCTCACAACCGGGAAGGTCGGATGCACAGGATTTTGCTGGGGTGGCGCGATGACCAATCATGTTGCCGTAAATGCGCCCGATCTGGATGCAGCAACTCCCTATTATGGCAGTCAGCCGAAAGCAGAGGATGTGCCAAAGATAAAGGCTCCTCTCCTACTGCATTACGCAGGAAATGATGAGCGCATTAACAAAGGGATTCCGGAGTTTGAAGCAGCACTTAAAAATGCAAAAATCGAGTATCAGCTCTTTATGTATGACGGTGCACAACATGCCTTCAACAATGATTCGAACCCTGAACGTTATAACAAAGAGGCCGCAGACCTTGCATGGAAAAGAACCATTGATTTTTTTAAGAAGAAACTGAAATAAGAAATATCAAAGATTGTTTAAATTTTGTTTTTCAGTTCCGTCAGGAACATAAGGTCGGTAGAATTAAGGAAGAAAAGCAGATCTATTGTCCCGTACGGGACAATACAATCTTAATTATACATCATTTCTACCGGGCTATTTTCCCTACGGGAAATTTTTAAACAATCTTCTGGAAGAATAAGGTTATTGGTGTGAGCTTAGGCATTAGGCACTAATTATTAGGAAGTTGTGAAACTACAACCTCAAAACTGATAACTTTAAAATGAAATTGCATTTATTGTCAAATGACCTCAGAGAGGTCGTATGTTTATAGAAAATGAGATCAAAATAGGATGTACGACTCGGCTGGAGTCGTATGTTGCCCTTACACATTTTAATTCTATAAACATACAAACCCGCTGGGTCTGAAACAACAGCATTGATTATCAGGAATTTGAAAAGAGTTATATAGTAGGTTAAGGAATGAAAATTAGGTTTTATAAATTAGTTGTTCTGTGTTTCACTACTATTACCCGCCCGCCAGACTTCGGCAACCTGCTCAACAAATGGCTTGCAATGATTGAAAAACAGCTTGTAACCTTCGCATAAATAGTTCAGGCCCGGTTCACCATCGGGCGTAATGGTGAAACGATCTTTCGGACAGGCACCATTACACATATCTCTCACATTACATTGAAGGCAATAGTCAGGAAGACTTGTCAATTTCGCTTGCCCGAATGCTTTTTGTGCTGGACTATTAAGAAGTTGTTTCAATGGTGTTTCGTGAATATTTCCAATCAGATGTCCTTCGTTCACAAAATGATCGCATGAATAGAGGTCGCCATTGTGCTCCATCACAGGCACGCCGCCGCAGGTTCTTTTGAAAATACAAAGGGTGTGCTCCAAACCGAATGCTGTACGGATTGCCTCTTCAAAGATCTGTATTTTGACGGTCCCAATATCTGACGTTTTCCATTCATCGAAAATAGTACAAAGGAACTCCCCAAACGCTTTTGCACTGACGGACCGTTCAGAAACCAGTTTCCCAGCAGAAGCCTGTTTCTCAACCAGCGGCAGAAACGTAATAAATTCAGCCTTCAGGCTTTTGAAAAAACGATAGATCTCAAGCGGGTAAGATGCATTCGCCGAATTCACCACACATAGGATTTCAGATGGAATTCCATATTCCCGTAAAAGCTTGTAACCCCGTATCACTTCGTCGAAACAGGATTCCCCATCTTTCCGAAAACGGAAGGCTGAATGCAGCTTTTCGGGTCCGTCGAGACTAATTCCGACAACAAAATTCGTTTCTTTCAGGAACCGGCACCACTCGTTGTTGAGTAAAGTTCCGTTGGTTTGCAAACCATTGACTACACTCCAATTTTCGGGTAGGTGTTTTTGTTGAAGTTCAACAACACGTTCAAAAAATGGCAATCCGGCAAGCGTTGGTTCACCGCCATGCCACGAAAAGAAGAGTTCCGGTCCGGAAGAGGTGCTGATATGCTGAATAATATATTCCTCCAGCAAATCATCCGTGATGCGGAAACCTGCTTCACCGGGATAAAGTTGCTGCTTTTCGAGATAATAGCAATATTGGCAAGCCAGGTTGCACACGGCACCAACCGGTTTTACAAATACCTGAAAATCATCCATTCGTCTTCTTTTAATCGTTACTAACTATTGCGTCATTCAACCTTTTTGCGGGTTTCGCTTTGTAAACTTACAGTTTTTAGATGAAAAGATGGACGCTGTCACGGAATTGGCAACTGGCAACTGGCAACTGGCGACTGGCTATTGGCGGCTGGCTACTGGCGGCTGGCTATTTGACACGGATCCTTTAAAGATTAAGATGTCGCAACTACGTTGCTTTTTAGATTCTATAATGCAATTATCTACAAAGATATGGCAACTACGTTGCTTTTTAGTTTCTGTAATGCGTTTATCTACAAAGATATAGCAAATACGTTGCTTTTTAGATTCTATAATGCATTTATCTACAAAGATATAACAACTACGTTGCAAAAGGATGCTGCGTAGCAGCTTCATCTTTGTAGAAATAAATAGAATTTCAAAAGTAAGCCACGTAGTGGCGACATCTATTTAAAGACTTAATAATATTCACATTGCAAAAATTAACTAAGTTTTACCCGGACACCAATTGCACCATATCCTAAGATCTAATTCTAAAATCTTTGGTTAATAATGTAACAAAAACCAACACTTATTCGTATTCAGTCTAAATAAACGTAAATACGTTTATTTTCTATTGGTTGCAACGACGAAATCTCTAATGTAGATCCATGTAAAATGAGCTTCACAATAAAAAATCATTCAACTATTTATAACATTCTAAAATCAGGATTATGACGACTGTAAATGCTTTTGCCGCTCACGCAGCTGGTGGTAAATTAAAACCTTTCAAATACGAATTACCCGAATTAGGAAGTGATCAGGTTGATATAAAGGTCCATTATTGCGGAATTTGTCATTCCGATCTGAGTATGCTTAACAACGAATGGGGAATGACCCAATATCCGTTCGTTCCCGGACATGAAGTAGTTGGTGAAGTAATCGCAACCGGTAGCGAAGTAAAGAATCTGAAAACAGGTGATTTGGTTGGTGTTGGATGGAATTCATCCTCTTGTATGCACTGCAACCAGTGTATGGGCGGCAATCATCATCTGTGCGATACGGCTGAAGCAACAATTGTTGGTCGTCATGGCGGATTTGCAGATATCGTCCGGAGTCACTGGTCATGGGCGATTCCGCTTCCTGAAAGGATCGACCTGCAGAAGACAGGACCGCTTCTTTGCGGAGGTATTACCGTATTTAGTCCGATTATTTTGGCTGGTGTAAAACCAACTGCTAAAGTCGGCGTAATCGGCATTGGCGGACTCGGCCATATGGCTTTAAAATTCCTGAATAAATGGGGATGTGAAGTGGTGGCATTCAGCTCCAATCCTGACAAAAGAGATCAGGTACTTGCGATGGGCGCAACCAAAGTGATCAATTCAAAAGACCCAAAAGAGTTAGAAAGTATAAGAGGCAGTTTAGATTTCATATTGAACACCACCAATGTAACACTGGATTGGAATTCTTATTTGTCAACCCTTGCACCCAAAGGGAGGTTTCACAACGTAGGTGCTGTTTTGGAACCAATGGCGATACCGGCTTTTTCGCTGATCGTGGGTGAAAAATCTGTTGCCGGAAGCCCTACTGGTAGTCCGGCCCTTACCCGGACAATGCTCGATTTTTGTGTTCGTCACAGTATATATCCAATTATTGAAGAGTTTCCGATGGCGGAAGTAAATGAGGCGCTTGAACATTTAAAAAAAGGCAAAGCGAGGTATCGGATTGTTCTAAAGGCCTGACAAACTGATTTTAACAATTCTTATCACATTAGATAGTTCCTATTTTTTTCACAATTAAATGATATGATCATGACAAACGTAGACGTAGTTAAGCAGGCCTATTCAAATTTTGAAACAGGTAATGTGCCGGCTGTATTGGCTTTATTTGACCCTCAGATTGAGTGGCGCGAATGCAAGGGGATGCCTTTCGTAAAAGACGACGGCATCTCTATCGGACCGGAAGCCGTTGTTACCAATGTTTTTATGAACCTCCCGGTTTACTTTGACGGATTCAATATTGCAGCCAATGAAATATTTGGAGCGGATGACAAAGTTGTAATGGTGGGTTATTACCAGGGGACGAACAAAGCGACCGGTAACCCTTTTAAAGCCAATGCCACCCATGTATGGACCTTAAAAGATGGTAAGATGACCCACTTTTTCCAGGCGGTAGATACAGCTGCGATTAACAGTTAAGTAATACAAATGAAAGAATGGCGTATTTGTATTTGTTGTTTTTGATTGTTGAAAAATTTCCAACAGGGAAAACAGGTCGGTAGAAATGTCGATTTATACGTTTTGTATTGTCCATTAAGGGCAAAGTCATTAAGTTAAGGAAATTTCCTGGTGTTCTTCTGTGACTAGGGGGCTCCTATATAACTCTTTTCAAATACCTGATTTTCAATACTATTATTTCAAATCCAACGGGTTTGTATGTTTATAGAAATAGGTTGCGAAAGAGCCACATTCGACTCGGCCGATTCGAACATCCTATTTTGATCTCATTTTCTAACCCGAAATTTCAGGATACGATCTCTCTGAGGTCATTTGAAAATAAATGAAATTACATTTTAAAGTTATCTGTTTTGAGGTTGGAGTCTCACCACTCCCGATTACTTGGTGGCAAAAAAAACAGACACAAGGACACAAAGATTTCTCAAAGAAAATATGTATTGAAAACCTTAACATTGCCTGTACGAAACAATACATCAATTTATTTTTATATTGCTACTTATATATCCCGGAACCTGATCTGTTGTCGGACAGAATTTTAATCCAATCGCTCTATTAACTGTTCCCTGGCAGCCAGGTAATAAACGACCGATGTTTGCAGGTCCTTCACCGAAACGATTGCATCCACATAAATACCGGTCTCCCATTCAGGTCCATCCCTGCTTATCCGGTACGCTTTATATGTGGGAATCGGAAGCCTCGTATCGCGCACCGGATTTGAAACCCAGATCTGATCTTTATTGACAATGTACAACGTTTCGATTTCAAGTCTGCCGGAGATGGGTAAACTGTCGGTATTGATGACATTAAACGATGCAAATAATCGCCTCTTATTTGGTACGACTCCCGGGAAAAAGTCGCGGAAGAGATATGTTTCGAGTATGAGTTTTTGGTTGTCAAATTTCAACGTATCGACCGATTGAGAATTAAGCTGCTGCAGCAATGCATCATCGACAACCATGTCGCCTGACAGCCGGTCTTTGCCGCACGAAATACTTCCCGTAATGAGGAAGGAAAACAGCATCAGTTTGAATACAAATTTAAAGCTCATTGTTGCTTTTATCAGATTTGTTGTTGAGGTCTTTGTTTAAAGATGAATAAAATGCGGGTTTGGTTGCATTTTCTGTTAAATATTTTCAGTGTTGGATTTGCTATTGATATTTCAATTATTTAATTTTGATTGGTTCAAATTCATAATTGTTATTTAACTGTTAGTGAATGAAGCCTCACACTTGTGAGGCTTCTGTTTTATCAAATCAATATATTAATAACCAAATATTTATGAGTGTTTTGTGTGCTAATTCGATGGATAAAATGGTTCTGCCGAAGTGGAAAATTAGTTCCGGATTGATGGCTAAAATATTTTTAGCTTTTGATTTGCAATTGATATCTTTCTTTTTTAATTTTGGTTGTCCATATTAAAAAAGTTAAGTTAGTTAGATTGAAAAGTAGCCTCGGGAAACCGGGGCTACGATTTTTATCGGAAATTCAATACCCATACCTTAAGCGGTGTTCGGCGGGATGTTGCAGCGAGGGATAAAATGGTGCTTCCGGATTGTAAATTAGTAATTGTCCTGTTTTTGAACTATTTCTAAACAATTATAATATTGCGCAATATAGTCTATTGAGTAAGTATGCATTTCAGGCCTCTTGTTATAAAGTTGCTTGACCAGCTCATATTTATATTGAATAATAGCATGATGCATTGCCCGATGACAATTTGGACATAGGCAAATAATATTATCAAGATTATCTAAAGGTGTAGTAAAAAGATTTTGATACCTCATTGGGATAAAATGATGTGCCTCAAAAAAAGGAAGGTTAGTCTTTTGTGCTAAAAATGTTTTATGAGAAGGATTTATTTCGCATTTAAATTCAGCCTTAAACAATCTATTTATTGCTAGTCTAGGATCTCTTTGATAGATCAGCCTACCTCCTAAATTAATTTGAATTATTTTACCTATGGGCGAAATATTAAATGGCTTTGTTATTATTAATGATTCTTCAATAATAGATTGATAATTATCGTCTTCTGTATCATCTTGACCAAGCATATTCCAGATTTTTTCTTCTAATGATCCGATTACTATTTCATTATTTGCATTAATATAAATAAACCAAATATCCCCACCTTTTGGCTTAAAACCCTTTGTCGTTAGGTAAATTCTTAGTTCCGTTTTCCTTTTTGGCTTTGGAAAAACCAAATTCAAATAAATTGATTCTATTGGTGAATTATTAGCATTGTAAAGTAAAAATTTTTTACGAGATTTTTCAGTGTCCCCTTTTACGTTACCAATATGAATATTTTCACGCCCAAAATAATTAATAACTAATTCGGCCTCATTATCAGTTAAAGTAATCTGCGAATCAAAATTCTCTCTTATCGTGACACGAGAAAATGCTCCACCGATTGCTCTAAAAAATTCGTTATGAAAAGGTTTAAATTCCATTTAGTTTGATTTTATTTTTTTCTAAACTATCTAAAATATTTTTCCCAATATCCTGAATTACAGGTACAGCTACAGAATTACCAAATTGTCGATATGCAGCTGCGTTGCTTGATGGTAATATATAATCTTTCGGATATCCTTGTAATCTGGCACATTCCAGTTTTGTTAGTTTACGAGGATTCTTCCCTTCTTGAGGAATAAGACACTCTTTACCATCTTTTCCATATCTTGCCACAATTGTATTTGAAGGTTTTTCAATATCTGCAACAAATGCTGTAAATCCAGTACCTCGATCTAAATTTGCTTTGGTCCTTCTTTTATGGCCTTCCCAGAGTTTATCAGAAATCGTATATTCATCCGAAACATTCTGTTCTAAAATAGATTTTAATTTTAATGTCTCACCCGAATACTTAGGAAATTCAAAAAACGGGTTTTTCTTTTTAAAGAATACCATGTAAAATCTCTTGCGATTTTGTGGCACTTTCATGTTCGCATTTATTTCCTCTTTATGCTGTTCATAGTTCAAGGCATCCATTACAGCCAAAACAGTTTTTAGAGTATCTCCATGATTATGAGTTCTAAAATTTTTTACATTTTCAAGGAATACGACTTCTGGCCTTTTTACATCAACAATTCGAACTATATCATAGAAAAGTGTACCCTGTATTTTATCAAGGAATCCATGAGCTAATCCAAGATGATTTCTGGCAGAAACACCAGCTAAACTAAATGGCTGACATGGAAATCCTCCCGTAAGAATGTCATGGTCAGGGATCATCAAATTCAATTGTTCATCTGATATTGTATCGCCAGTAAAATTTCGAATATCTCCAAATGGACATTCACCAAAATTTAAGGTATAAGTTTTTTTTGCTGACTTATCAATTTCTGAAGAAAAGACGCATTTGCCATTAAGATTTTGCAATGCAATCCGAAATCCACCTATACCAGCAAATAAATCAATAAATGTAAACTTTGGATTTTCAGGAGGTGGAAATTGAACATTAAATTCAAATGGCAAATAAAGCTGTTCTGTTTCTTCAACTTTTAATGAATCATGCTTTTGAGCATATATCTTAGCATTTTGTTCAAAATAATCAGATTTGATATATTCTCTATTGTGAAGATGATGGGTTAGACTAGCCAGTCCATCACCAAGATTTTTATCAATGTTATGCTCATTGATATATAGTTTTTTGTTTGGAGTTACGTATTTCACGAATTCAATTATCTATTTAACGTTTTTACTTACTTTCTAAACCAGAGAAAAAGTCTTTGAATGAAGTATCCAGAGCATTTATAATTTTCTCAATATTTACTATTGCGACATTCCTTTTGCCGTTCTCCACACTGGCCATGTAAGTCCGATCTATTTCAGCTTTCAATGCTAATTGTTCTTGTGATAGTCCTTTGGCTTTTCTTAATTCTCTGATTCGCAAGCCGATTTTTGTTCTTATATCCATAGGGTTAAAAGTATTTTGCTGTTGATTATGAGTCAACGGACTATGAGTCACGTTTTGTTTTTATTTAAAAAACGTGACGACGAATTATTTAATTATAATTGGGTGTTAACAAATCTCTGAAAGAAGACTTGTCAGTGTGGTGGTTAGGTTGTTCTTTTTTAACTGGCATTCCCAAATCAGGATGACTTTCCATCCCAAAACATTCAAAGCAATCTCTGCAGCTTTATCTCGCACCATGGTTCCTTTGATCTTTTGGAGCCACCATTCTGTTCGTGTTTTAGGTAACACGAAATACGAACATCCTTTGTGTCCATGCCAGAAGCAGCCATTTACAAAGATGACAGTTTTGTATTTGGGTAATACGATATCTGGTTTTCCGGGTAGTTTGGTGTCATGCAACCGGTAACGGAATCCATTGGCAAACAAAAACCTCCGAACCAGCATCTCGGGTTTTGTATTCTTCCCTTTGATCTGGCTCATATTAAAACTACGGGTCGCTTTGTTGTGAACATCGGTCATGGAACAAAGGTAATGAGAAAATGAGAGGGGGAGATGGGGAGATGGGGAGATGGGAGATTTCCCAAAAAAAGATTTTGCTTTTAGAATTGATTCCCCGTATCTTTTTTAAATTTGAAAGCCTTATCTGCTTGTTCAGGTAATCTGAGAACCAAACAGCATAGAAATACTAATACTGTCGTCATGAGAAAAATAATCATCCCGTTTTTATCTTTGCTGATACTCTTTGGCATTGAGCAGTCAGCCGCACAGGAACCATTCAATTCTTTCGAAATTGCCAAACTTCACCCTTTAACAAGCGACCGTCCGGCTCCCGATTTCTTTGAAGGGGCTTTACTTGGGAACGGTGCCATGGGCGTCGTAGTTACCACACGACCGGATGGGGTGGTGCTTTATTTTGGTCATAACAACGTGTGGGATATCCGCATTGCTGAAAACAACAAAGAGAAGATCGGAACTTTTAAAGAGGTATTCAAACGGGTAAAAGCAATACCTGATACTTTAAAGTTACTCACACAGGATCCCTGGTACAACGAATACAGTACTATGACTGCCGAAAACTACGGAAAACCTTATCCGCGCCCTTTTCCATGCGGCTCGGTGTTATTGGGTTTCGACCGCCGCAATGCAGAGATGATCGGCCATCGGCTCGACATCTCCAGCGGTTTGTGCGAAGTGTTTCTGCTGACAAAAGATCAGAAAAAACTGACGTTGCAAATCTTTACCGATATGACCAAAGATCAACTTTGGATGCGTTTGGTTGATCAGCAAGGTAACCCTTGTGAAAATATATTTGACCGTGTCAGGGTGATGCCTGATCCGTCCACTCCGGCTGAATTTCCAAAGACAAACAAAGAGGAAGATCTCGCAAATGGCCTCCTCTCCTTCCGCCAGGTTTTGCCCTATTCGGAACCTGAAAAATATGATCCGGCAAAAGGACACCCAAAAGATAAGGCTTTCCGGCTGGTGGTTGCGATGAATGCGACGCTTGAGAAACAATCGCGGATAAACTGGGATGGGAATAAAGAGGAGATGACAATATTGGAGGCCGGACTGCAAAAGGAAACCGGATTTGTTGGTTGTATCACGCTTCAGGAAGGATTAAACAAGGATGTTGCGACCGATCTGCCTACACAAGTGACACCTAAAGCTGCGGATTTGATGCTTTCGCTTCAAAACAATCAAAAGATCTGGAAAGATTACTGGAATAAATCGGGTGTAAAACTGGCCGATCCGTTTCTGGAAAGAATGTGGTATCACAATCTCTACTTTTTAAACTGTGCAACGAAAGATGGAGCAACCACGCCTGGACTGTTTGCCAACTGGAGCTACGACAAAATCGGTACTGCCTGGTATGGCGATTACCATATGAATTACAATACCCAGCAACCTTTCTGGGTGTCGTTTTCGAGTAACCACCTCGAGAAAAACCTCCCTTACGTCAATCTTGTAAAATCGCTGGTGCCCGTCAGCAAACGTTGGGCGAAAGAATATTACGAATTGCCAGGTGCCTATTTCCCCCACAGCGCCTATCCTGTGGATATGACAATGAATGCCTACCCTGTTCCGACATGGGGCTGGGAAATTGCCGAAACTCCGTGGGCCGTTCAGGGACTGTGGTGGCATTACCTTTATTCCGGAGATACTGAATTCCTTAAAAACCGCGCCTGGGAACCAATGAAATTAGCCGTGGAATTTCTGGTGGCCTATATGAAACGTCCCGAAGCGAGCGGTCCGCAGTGGAAGGACGACAAATTCCACATCTTCCCGACGGTTCCTCCTGAACTGTATGGACTTCGTCCGGGATTCAAATACAATTACGATTGCAATGTTGATCTTTCCCTGACGAAATTTGTCTTCAAAGCTTTTATTGAAGCTTCCAAAGTATTAAAGCAGGATGCGAAAGAAATAGTATTGCTCGAAGATGTAAAGCTGATTTTATCCCGTTTCCCGGAATATCCTACCGCCATGTCGAAAAAGTACGGCAAGGTTTTGGTTTCGGTACCTGAAGAACACGATCAGGTTGTTTATAACCTCCCGAATCCCTTGTTTACTGTATTTCCGGGAGAAGATTATGGGTTACATTCCGATCCGGAAACAAAAGTGATCTTAAAAAACACCTTTTTAAATCAGCAGAATGAAGGGGGTAATGACCTTGTATTTATCAATCTGCAGGCAGCCCGGATCGGGATGCTGGACCTGGAACGGTTTAAACGTCAGGTCAACTATAGTCTGCTGCCCAACGGAACAGCCTCTGATCGTGTGATGCAGGTGCATGGCCGTTACAGCGATACGACCCCATATGATTGGATGGATAAACTGGGTATCTGGTTCGAAAACTTTGGGCTGCCGGTAGTGGTCAACGAATGCCTGATGCAAAGTTACGATGGCACCATCCGGATGTTTCCCAACTGGCCAATGGATAAAGATGCTGAATTCTATAACCTGAGGGCTGTGGGCGCTTTTCTGGTGAGTGCTTCACTCAAAAACGGACAAGCCAATAAGATTGAAATTACAAGCGAGGTTGGAGGCGTTCTGAAAATCATTCTTCCATGGAAAAGCGGAGGAACGATCATCGCCGGCAGCGGGAAAAAACCAATTACATCCAATGTTGTAGAAATGACAACGCAAAAGGGGGAAAAAATTATTTTCCAGCCTTAACGGAATCAGTATGCTGAATCCGGAATGCTTAAAATATTTGAAAACCAATATGGGAATAAGGTCGGTATGGCTTCCGTACTAATAATTGCTACTAAGTCCCCCGATTTTGGAATCAAACCTCAAAACAGATAACCTATGATTTAATAATATAGGAATTTAAAATGTAATTGCTTAAATGATAAGATACTTAATCTGCCTGATGTCGGAATAATTCCACCGAAGGTGGATAAATATTAATGACCCTCAATTTTTATTGGGGGGGCGCACGACTACTGAACCGCAACCCGAATCGGGTTGAATTAAATTTTATTCAACGAAACATCACCTTAAAATAATTGCACAATATTTTGTAACTTTCATACGTATATAATTTGTTTTTTAAAGGTCAGATAGAATCGAAGATCAGCGAAGCTAATTGAAAATAAGCGAAGCTAATCGCCATATAATCACTTTGGTTTGCGAGAAGTTAACTCTCATGGCTATTTTAGATTATTAAATTATTTATCAATAAATCTTATATCATGTCCAGTTATCGTCAAATCCTTTACCACCTTACTTTTCACACCAAGAACAGTGAAAAAGTATTGCATAACTCAGGGAATGAGGAGCTTTTCAAATATATATGGGGAGTAATAAAAAATAAAAAATGCCGACTTTACAGAATCAATGGAGTTGAAGACCATATTCATATTGTCTGCGACCTTCACCCATCAATTGCTTTGGCAGACCTGGTTAAGGATATCAAAGTATCAAGCTCGATTTGGATAAAAGAAAGGGGCATCTATCCGTTGTTTTCAAATTGGGCTGAAAGTTATGGGGCATTCACGCTGTCGATCAGAGAAAAGGATACAATTATAAAATATGTGATGAATCAGCAGGAACATCATAAAAGGGAAAATTTTCGTGAAGAGTTTATCAGGTTGTTAAAGGAGAATGGTGTTGACTTTGATGAAAAATATTTGGTGTAAATAATAATTCAACCCGTACCGGGTTGTTTCTGCGTTATGTCCATTTCCCCCCAGTTTCGCAAGCTTCACTGGGGGTCATTAACATTTAACTCCTTCGGAGTTTTTTCGCATCAATATTCTTATTTTATGAAGGCCAATATTTATTGATAAATCTATTTCATTGTCCGCTGGATTTTGCAGTCAAACCTCAAATATGTTAACTTCGGAATTTAGTTATATAGTAGGTTTGTGAATGAGAATAAGGTCTTATAACCTTAGTTGTGCGGTGTTTGTTTATTCGTATTTATTCATAAAATGCATTTCCCCAACAACAATATCATCTGATCCACAAATTACTTTGTAACAGAAATCAACCTTATTGCCTTATTTTTAGAACATTCATCTAACAATTATAGCGAACTCAGGTTATATTAATTCGCTCTTCCTGCTTTGGTGGCTTCGGGAACTTCAATCAGTTTACCTGTTTTTACATCATAGATATAACCGTATACGGGAATATAGGAAGGGACTAAAGGATGATTTTTAATTCGCTTTACATCTTCCAACACACTCTGCGGCTGGTTTTTGATGGTTAGAAATGAAATGAAGCCGGCTTCGTTCGAGCCTCCCTCCTCTTTTACGTTCTTCCACCCATCCTTGTCGACACTGGCTGTAGAGAGGCTTTTGGATAATAAGCCCCTGATGATATCATCCGTGAATAGTTCCATTCCGCAATCGGTATGATGTATCACGAACCATTCTGCCGTTCCCAGTAACTTGTGTGAAATAACCAACGAACGTATTGCGTCGTCGCTGGCCCGGCCACCAGCATTCCGGATGACATGTGCATCTCCTTCTGAAAGACCCGCATATTTAGCCGGATCGAGCCTTGCATCCATGCAGGTAAGAATGGCAAATCGCCGGCCCGGAGGTAAAGGAAGACTCCCCTTTTCACCAAAATCTTCCGTATAATTTTTATTTGCTGCCAGCACTTCGGAGTGAACCTGGCTATTTTCCTGTTGTATAAATGAATCTGTACTCATAGTTGTTATCTTTTAGAAATTAAAAATGAATTAGTTCGAGTAACGGGGTGTTTCCAATTAAATCGGTAAGGTTTTTTGCAATTTTCGACATGATAAAGATGTTTTTGTTATTGCAAAGTTGACAAGAATGATCACCCGTCACAATACCTGAAATTATGTATTTTGTTATACCTGTTTTATGGTATACGTATTTGATGAAATGAATAATGCAAGCTTTTTGAAAATGTATTTAAGAATCTTTCCTTTTCTTCTTCCAACCAAAAAAATCCTGAAGGGATTTACTTTGAATAACCCCCAATGAATTGAAAATCAGCGAAGCTAAATTGGGGGGAAGAATCCTATCACAACCTGAACCCTGAA
>Ga0209724_1000666_pt1 | contig 32562 bp, 19 predicted proteins | sample grotaG_FD_184143 | JGI IMG/M metagenome (GOLD analysis project Ga0209724, IMG submission 184143) | Glacier valley bacterial and archeal communities from Borup Fiord, Nunavut, Canada, to study Microbial Dark Matter (Phase II) -... | ecosystem: Environmental > Aquatic > Freshwater > Ice > Glacier ... | reverse complement strand
TACAGGGATTGACTAAATGCTTTTTTGTTTGGCTCGCCTGCTTGAGGCAATTCTTTCTCTCACGGCTCCTTGTGCCTGAAAACGGCACATCGTCAACAGTTCGCTCAAGTCGTACTGCAACCTTGCCAATATGGGCTGAAAAAGGCCGCTATTGGCTTCGATTGCTCTTAGTCCTCCTTCCATTGCCTAACTCGCAGACGGCTCGCGCCTATAGAAACCGAGATCACAGAACCGCTAACAAAAATAGATGTCAGCAGGAAGAATGATCGTAAAGGTCAGGCCTTGCAGGTTCTCACAGGTTCGAAACCTTGACAATCATTGCCGACATTCTTAAGAGGTGGTTAGCGATTCAGTAATCTTTTGGTGTTTCTGAATTGGGACAAAAAGTGATTTGGTTATACAAATTGGAAAAATGTCCCAGGATTGGAATTAATGTCTACCGATATTTGAAAACCCTTAAGTGCTCTACAATATTTTGGTGTTTTTGCATTGGATAAAAACAAATTAGATTTTTTAACGTAATCATAAATCTGTTTGGTAAGTTTGTACAACTTAATTATCAAACTGAATCCATGAAAATCAAATCAGCTATTTACACAGCACTCCTCGCCGGACTTTTGTTACCACTTTTATTGAATTGTAAAAAAGAAGCCATTAAGGTACCACCTACCGTTACAATTACTTCTGTAACCAATGTTGCTTCCGTCTCGGCCAATAGTGGAGGAGAGGTTACTTCTGACGGTGGTACAACTATAACGGAGCGCGGAGTATGTTGGAGTGTTTACCAAAACCCAACAACATCGGACAGTAAAATCGCTAACGGAACAGGTTTAGGAAGTTTCACTAGTTCGCTCACTGGGTTAACTCCTGGGACAACTTATAATATAAATGCTTATGCCATAAATTCTGTAGGAATTGGATACAGTAATCAATTAACCTATACGACATTAGCTTTAGTCCCCGTTTTAACTTCTTCAAAAATAAACTATAATGAAAATCAATTTGTTATAAACTGATGATACAAATATGATACAGATGTCACTATTTCATTCTTAGAATCTATATTCCAATCATTGGTTGTAAAGATACAGTTTTGGCCCGCATTGCTCGCTTATTCAATCATATAATAGAGTACTAGTCCTGGTGATTGGGGTAAGTTTTTGCAGTTTCGTCAGGTTGCAAAGACGGTTATCATATTATCTCAAGTTGTAATTTCTAAATCTGGAAGTAAAACAACGCCAAATTGGGAAGTAAATTACTGCCAAATCAGGAAGTAAAACATTGCCAAATCAGGAAGTCTATATTGAAATGTCAGGAACTTCTTATATATTTGCATAGAATTAGTTCTACATAGATTATGAGTGAAAAGTCCTATTTATTGCGCGTGTGCGATCAGGAATTACAAATAGCGTTACAATCATCGGGAGCAGTTTTGATTGAGGGAGCCAAATGGTGCGGAAAAACACGTACTGCATCTATTGCGGCAAAGAGCATTTTGTATATGCAAGATCCAGATAATTCGGCATCTTACCAGGCAATGGCCGACACAAAGCCTTCATTGTTACTCAAAGGTGAAGCACCAAGATTAATTGATGAGTGGCAAATGGCTCCGGTTTTGTGGGATGCAGTCAGATTTGAAGTAGATAAAAGAGGAGATGTCGGTCAGTTTATTTTGACAGGCTCTTCAGTACCTGCTGATAACGTAACTGCACATACCGGAACCGGACGGTTTTCCCGAATGTTGATGCGTCCTATGAGTCTATTTGAATCGAATGAATCGAATGGCACAGTATCATTAGGTGATCTGTTTGATGGGAATCAAGCTGTCGAGTCGATGTCCGGATTGTCTATAGAAAAAATAGCTTTTGCTTTATGCAGAGGTGGATGGCCTGCCAGTGTCTTGAAAAATGAAACATCGGCATTACGTATGTCAAGAGATTATGTAGAGGCTGTAATTAATCATGATGTATCACGCGTTGATGATGTGGAAAAAAATCCCGAAAGAGTTCGATTATTGTTGCGATCTCTGGCAAGAAATGTTGCTACATTGGCCTCGATACAGACCATTAAAAATGATATAGAAGCAACAGATGTTTCAATTTCAGATAAAACAATTAGTTCTTACCATAATGCGTTACGAAGAATTTTTGTGGTGGAAGATTTGCCTGCCTGGTTGCCGTCAATGCGCTCCAGATCAGCAATACGTACTTCAGCAAAAAGACATTTTGTTGATCCCTCTGTTGCTACGGCAGTGTTGCGAACAAATCCGGAGGGATTGTTGAACGACTTTAATACTTTTGGTTTCCTGTTTGAATCTTTATGCACACGAGATATTCGTATTTATGCGCAAGCGATTGATGGTGATGTGTTCCATTATCGCGATAAAAGTGGATTAGAATCCGATTTGATTGTTCGGCTAAGAGATGGTCGTTGGGCAGCGATAGAAGTAAAGTTAGGAAACAAACAGATTGAGGAAGCTTCTCAAAATCTATTGACACTAAAAGCAAAAATTGATGAAGATAAGATGGGACAAGCTTCATTCTTAATGGTCATAACCGGAGGTCAATATGCATATCGTCGTAATGACGGCGTTTTGGTAGTTCCAATCGGATGCCTGAAGAATTAGTATGTGTAATTTCACAATCAATAGGTTAAACCAAACTGCCAGAGTGGTATAGTATTTAAATATCCCAGTTCAATGTCATCTTTTACGATAAAAGCTTTGTCAACACCTTGGATCTGCTTCAATCCTTTATTTTTACCACCTACTTCAAACGTGTAATCACCAATCAGAAAATCAGCCACAGGGGATACAATTACGTCATACTTTACTCTAAGCTGATTCAAAAAAAATGTTTCTCTTATGTTTCCAGCATTTGAGTTCTCGTTTGCTAAACTGCAAATCAAATTGGTATTGTCAAGATAAATTTTATCCACCTTGCCCAGCCCTCTTATTCCTCCGGTAGAATCCCGTAGTTGTGCAATCATTCCGGCTTCTTCAATATACAGGCAATAATCAGCTATGTTATTCCGGCTGGCGGAAAGTGCAGTTGCAATACTTGTCATGTTGGGCTTAAAAGGCACACTTTTAGCAATGATGGCCAGCAATTGCTTTAATTTTCGGCCAGTGGACACATTCATCCCGGCATACAACGGAATATCTGTTTCCAAAGTTTGATTAACACTCTGTTGTAACTTCAGATCAAAACCTTCCTCCAATGCAAATGGATAATACCCTCTTTTCAGATAATCTTCAAAGAAAGGTAATGGATGTTTCACTCCGGGAAGTTCGGCTTTATGAGCCAGAATTTCTTCCAAAGAATACGGCTGAACAGTCATTTGATGAAATAATTGCAAATACTCGCTGAAAGACAAACCTTGCATATTATACATTACAGCCCTGCGACTTAAATCAGAGGCTCCTTTTTTGATATCCAACACCGAAGAACCTGTAAACACAACATTCAGTTCTGGATGATAATCATATATAAGTTTTAGTTCCTTAGCCCAGTCTTTGTATTTATGTATTTCATCTATAAACAGGTATTTCCCTCCGCGCTTTACAAAATCACCGGCTAAATCAATCAGCCTATTGTCGGCAAAATAAAAGTCCTCCGCAGTTACATAAAGCGTCTCAGCAGGATCCAGGTTCTTTTTAATATGCTGCAAAACCAGCGTAGTTTTCCCAACACCACGTGGACCAGTAAGTCCAATCATACGACTTTTCCAATTCATTTCAGCATAAATGTAGCGGAAGAAACTGGTATCGGTCTCTCTTAAAAGCTTCTTAAACTGTTCAAATAATTTGTCCATAGCGGTTTATTTTCAGCAAAAATAATCAATATGCACTAATTGAGTGCGTATTTTTACATAAATGGCACTATTAAAGAGCAAGCTAATTATTTCGCTCGATTCAGTTTATATCTATTAGTCGTTCAATGACACAAATTTCTGCAAAAAAAGGAAATGGCAAATTTCGTATATGATGATGTAATAAAATTGCAAAATCTTTGTTTTAAGCCAAAGTTAATGATGATTTGGATTTAAGAACAAAATAAATTAGCCTTAGTATGTCCAATTTCTACGATTTCAGCTAAGAATTTCGCGATTGCAGAAAGTTCGGCTCACACATTTCAAACATAGATGCGTTCTGCCTATCCCGTTATGGATCACTTCGCGCTAATTCATTCGTTCACCAAACAAACAATCTTTAGCCACCGGACGTGACTTCTGGTCTAACACCTTGAATCAGTTAATCCAGAATATATGCAATCTATCGCACCGTATTGAAAAATATAGAGCCATTTTTACTTATTCTAATTGCCAGGCGCTGTTAATTCATTATCGGCAACTCTAATGCTTATTTAATTTCAAATAGTCCTCCAGTAAGCTCTATGGTCTTAATTAGTAGATTTTTTCCTGAAGACATGCCTCCAACCGAAATCTCATAGGTTCCTGGTTCAACCACTTCTTTCGCATCGCTGTTGATAACCGAGAAATCAGCAGGTTTCAATGTGAAACTGATAATTTTTTGCTCGCCTGTTTTTAATGAAATCCGCCGAATACCTTTCAGTGATTTGAGCGGAGCATTGGCCGATGTTTTGTTCGAAACATATACTTGAACCACTTCATCGCCATCGGTTTTGCCCGTGTTCTTTACATCGGCAGTGATGCAAACTTCATCACCAGTTTTTGCAGTTCCTGATACCATCGGATTGCTGTATGCGAAGATTGTGTAACTTAAGCCAAAGCCAAACGGATAAAGCGGTTCGCCTTTGAAATAGCGGTAAGTCCGGCCTGCCATATCATAGTTTTTAAAATCAGGCAGTTGGTCGATCGACTTGTAAAAGGTAACCGGAAGTCTTCCGGATGGATTGAAATCACCGAAAAGCAATCGGGTTAAGGCGGTTCCGGCAGCCTCCCCTGGATAAAACGCCTGAACTATTGCCGGCAGGTTTTCATTTTCCCAGTTCAGGGCAATGGCGCTGCCCGAGAAATTCACATAAACGATGGGTTTGCCGGTCTTTTGAAGTTCTTTCAGCAAATCTTCCTGAATTTTCGGAAGGTTGATGTGGGTGCGGTCACCGTGGGCGAATCCATCGGTTTCAATTTTCATTTCCTCGCCTTCAAGGTTCGACGAAATACCGCCGCAGAAAACGATCACCTCAGCTTTTTTAGCTGCATTGAGTGCCTCCTTATGGTAATCTCTCGAAACATCAACCCAGCTCAGGTTGGCAAATTGCTGCTGATGGTTGCTTGCCCACCAGAAAGCGGCTACCTTTAATTTAGCTTCGAACTGGTATTGCTGTCCTTTTTCAAGCCTGATTTCATTCCCGAAAACTGCTTTGTCGTTGATTCGAAGTGATACATTTCCGGAGAAAAGATAAGTGCCCGATTTTACCGGAATCAAAAGTCCGGTCCATTTTACCCCAAATGATTCATCAGTCAGTTGATTGATTGGTGATTTTGGCCAGTTGAAGTCGATGTTTTTATCGATGCGTTCAATCTTAGCTACACTTACCATGGCAGTATCCTGAAAATATTCAGCCTTTAAGCCTTTCACCATTTTGTTGTTTTCAGCATGGAAGAAATTTTCAACCTTTATAACTTCAAAATCGGTAAATACCCCCGGAACCAAAGGACATCCGGGGGAATAAAATACATTTTTGCTTCCCAATCTTTCCTGAAGTGCTTTCAATGGGGTGGTTGGATTAATCGGATCGCCATTGTAGTTACCGATTAAAATAGTAGGATTGTTGGCATTTGGTCCGATCAAGGCAATTTTCTTCACATTCTTCAAAGGGAGAATTCCGGTATTCTTCAGCAAAACCAGCGATTCTTCAGCAGCTTCTTCGGTCAGCTTCAGATGTTCGGGCGAACCAACGACTGACATCGGTATTTGTGCATAAGCTACCTGACTTTCAGGATCGAACATGCCCAACATAAAGCGAGCTTTGAATAATCGTTTAACTGAGGTATTTATGTCTTTTTCGTTTACCATTCCTTTACGGACGGCTTCGTCCAAATGATCTTCCACAAATGCTTTGCTTTCTTCACAGTTCAAATCGGTTCCGGAAGAGAGCGACCAACCCATTGCCTGCGAAGGACTATTGACAACGTGGTGGGTTGTTTTGGTATAAAAGTCGGAAATTGCGCCACAGTCTGAAACAACATATCCGTCAAACCCATATTGATTCCGGAGAATATTGCTCAGTAAAATATCCGATCCGCAGCAAGGTTTGTCGCGGAAACGGTTGTAGGCACACATGATTGACTGAACATGGGCTTCCTGAATAGAAGCTTTAAAAGCGGGCAGATAAGTTTCGTACAAATCGCGGTCGTTCACATACATGTTGTCGATGTGGCGGCTGAATTCCGGGCCACTGTGTACGGCGTAATGTTTGGCCGTGGCAACCACTTTCAGGTATTTCGGGTCGTTTCCCTGAAGTCCATTGATGTAGTTTACAGCCATTCGTCCGGTCAGGTATGGATCTTCGCCGTAGGTTTCCTGCCCACGACCCCAGCGCGGATCACGAAAAATATTGATATTGGGAGTCCAGAAAGTCAGTCCCATGTATATATAGCGCGCGTTGTTGCGAATGAAATCGCTGTTTTTGGCGCGGGCTTCATCCGAAACTGCGGTTCCAATACGGAGCATCAAATCCTGATCGAAAGTTGCTGCCATTCCGATAGCCTGCGGAAAAACAGTAGCCTTACCCGCACGAGCCACACCATGCAAACATTCGTTCCACCAGTTGTAGGCCGGAACCCCAAGGCGATCGATTGCTGGTGCCTGATTAAAAAGCTGCATCACTTTTTCCTGAAGGGTCATTCTCGAAACCAGATCTTCGACCCGCTCATCGAACGACAAAGCAGTATTCTGATAAGGAAAGGTAGTTTTTTGCTGTGCGAATGTTTGTGCGCAAACTGCGAATAAGCAGATGATTAATAAGCCTGATAATTTCATTGATATTGGATTTATTTGGATTTACATTTCAATGTCATTTAGTTAGTCTTGTTTGATATTAGCCGCATTAGCGGTTAAATCTTTGTAGAAAAAAGAATGTTGTCAATTTTTCAAGCCACGTGGTGGCGATATATCTACAATAAAAAAGATTTCGGTGCTACGCACCTTAAAATCGCCAACATTAAATACATTTCTAGAAATATATCGCAACTACATTACTGATTGACATATATTTACTAACTAACTATCTTATATGATATTAATTTTTTACAATCCTGTCAATCGTTTCAAACAGCCGATTACTTGCTTTTCCTTCGTCGGCCAGTTTTCTCCAGATGGCATAAACTGCCACATTCCAGCCCATGTTGGGTTTCCAGGGTTCGCCGGTTTTGGTATTTAAACACTCAAAGGTAGTGGCTCCAATCTTAAAATCGAGCGAAATCCGTTCGATCAGTTCATCTTCAGCCTCTTTTACGCCGTGAAGATAAGCATCGATCAGGAATAAATTGTCATACAAAAAATAGGAACCGCCTTTAAAATAGCGGCCATCGGGCATGTCTTTTTCGCGGTTGGCCTGCGAAACATAGCCTTTTACATCATACAATTCAGCCGGGAGATAATCTCCGTTGGGAAGGCTGACCACTTTAAATCCGAACCTGGTTTTTGAGTTTTTGATGATCCTGTTGTAATGCTGAACCACGGTACTGCTATTGAGCATTTTTCGGTTGAAATAAATTTGTGAAAGCAAATCCGGAACTAGCGGATCGGGTCCCATAATGGTGTTTTTCTTCCGGCTAATTGGATAGAACCCTAATTCAGCATTGAACATGCTCCGATAGTTTAGAAGCGCTTTTTCAGGGTCGGATTTAACCTTAAGCCCCATTTCCTTTGCCGCGGCCAATACAAGCGCAAAAAGTCCCTGATTGTAGGTCACGACATCATTTTTTTCGAATGCAATTACATCTCCCCAGTACTGAAAATCGAGCCGTCCGTCTTTTTCGGTATAGCTGTAAAACCAGTTGTTGCCGGCCCTCGTTTCGATGGAATTGAGGTAATCCTGAACCTTTTGTAACTCAGGGTTCTTTCCTTCCTTAAATGCACGATACGCCCAGATGACCGCCACCAAAGGATATTCAGCATAGGTATTCACTTTGTCCAGTTCGTTTTTAATACACTCTGCCGAATATTCCGGGTCGAGCATGGTCGAAATCCAGAACGCATCGCGGCAATATTGAGTATTCCCATATTCGACCGATGGCACCACCCAGAATTTGCTTTTCCCGGTTTCGTTCACACGTAAATTCATGTATGCCGTAGTATAGGCCAGAGAACCAAAATAGTCGGTGTATTTTCCGCCTGAAAAATGGGATGCAGCGAATTGATTAACGGCTTTGCGGAGACCATTCAGGTCAGTTGTTTTGGTTTTGAAGAGGATTCCTTCAAAAACATGCGGATTGTTTTTCGAAACCGAATGGTAATATTTCAGGATTTTACCAGGGGCCATCACCTGCGTTTTATCGGTATTGTAATCGATTTTTTTGACTGTATCTGGTTTTAATCCAGGAGTTTCGCCATTATCTCCTGAAGATAATTCGAGGATATTCTGGTCGGTATAAAAAGCCTGACTTGTAAAATTATTGTAGAATGCGGGTGCTCCATTCAAAGTCGCAAAAAACACCGAATCCTTCTTTACTGAAATTACCGAAACAGGTTGCTTGGCAATTCCATCGGTCACCCAGGCATCCACATCGTGCGGACTTTGCCGGTAGATTTCAGGAGACTTTACCTCGCCATTGAAATTGAATGGAATGCTTTGCTTATCGTACTTGCATATGAGAGAGAAATATAGCTTTTTATTGGCAACTTCTGAATTGGCTGTTGCCTTGAAAACCGAGTATTCGCCTTTCGGTTCAAGCAAAAAATCAACCTGAATTCCTTCGATACTCTTTTGAAAGCTGATCGGTTTCGACAGATCGGTAAATTGAACCAGTTCGATTTCGGCTTGGTTGGGCTGCTTCAGAACCAACGACCACGTTGGGCTTTCCTGTTGTTTGGGAGAACAGGAAATCATCAGGATAAAAAGCAGGAACAGCGATAAAAGTTTAAATTTCATGATGCTTATTTTAAAAATTCAATTTTCTGCAGCACCAGTCCGTAATGCGATCCTTGTGGTTTTTCCAAAATTTTCAGACCATTCCAGTCGGGCGCGAAATTTCCGGAGTAGAGCAACCATGCCGATTTGCCATCAGCACTGATAAATTTGGTAGGAATATTCACGAAATAGGCTTGTTCCCCGAAGTTTTTAAGATAAGTCACCAACTTCCATTTTCCAGTTAGCGAATCGGATTCGAGCAGATACGTATTCATTTTCGAACAGGTATTGCCACCATCGGTCACGCACATGATGTATTTTTTCAGGGGAGCATTGTAGCTTACCGTTACACATCCCATGTTGTTATTCCATTCAAGCAAAGACTTGATTTTAGAGAAATCGCTGGTCCAGATTGCACTACCTTTTTGGTCGTAACCCGAAAAAAACTCGTATGCAGCCGCATTATTCATATTTTCAATGGATGGTGTAACGCGGATCAGATAAACCTGATCGCCGGTAATCCAGCTCGCGTTCCAGAATCGCGGTTTGCTGTCAAAAATATCGGCGCCGTGAGCCACCAGATAGGCTTTTCCATCGGGTGAATACTGCATGTTTTTCCCGAAATCGACAAAATGTGGCGAGCCAATTTTGACCGGATATCCTTGCAAACCCGATTCGCCAAAAAGCGGTTTTTGAGGTTTTAACGGACAGGCAGTCCAGCTCCGGCCTTTATCGGTTGAATACCGGAATCCGACAAAAGGTCCCAGCCAGGGCCAGTTGTAGGTTGTTCCCCCGTAGTTCACATTTCCAAGGTCGAGGCAATAGGTTCCGTAGTACCATACTCCGTTATAAACCAGGCTTCCGCAGGGATAACGGCCATGGTAGGGATAAGCCGCGCCTTTTTGAATTCCAAGACTGTAAACCTTCAATTTCATTGGGTCGTTACCTTCGATGACTGCCTGACCAGTTACTGCCGGCCCGGTATGCTCAGTATCCTTCATCCAATTTCCGGGGTAATTCATGCTGAATTCGCCGCTTGAAGATTCATCATACGATCCGTCGAGGCGCCAGCATCGGCCATCAGTCCAGGGTGAGTATAAATTGTCGTCGGCATCCCAGCTTGGATACCAGGTATCGCCAAAATGAAAACCACTTTTCAGGCCTGAAAAACGAATGCCGGTTAATTCTTTCGATTGCTGAAACGGACAATCATCTGGAGTTTCCGATTTCCAGACAAAGGATTTGTAGGAAAGGGTATCCGGCTTGAGTTGTGTTTGTGCTGAAGTAGAAAAGAAAGCTGAAAGTAAAAACAGCAAGCTTAAAATTGAATGAGTCTTCATAGCGGATTGTGGTTTGCTTCCAACAAAATTAATATTTTCCTTCTTCCATAAATTTCATCATTCCCATCAGTGCGCCCCAGTGGTAAAAAGGATTGCTATTGAGTTGATCTTTAATATGATTCACTCCTGTTTTTGAATTAATATTTTCGAAAACACAGCCATGGTCAGTCCATGCTTTGAGATACAAATTATAAGATTTTTCAGCCAATTCAGTTGCAGCTTTTTTGTCATAATCGCGTAGCCCAAGGTAAACTAAAAAATTCATAGGGCCCCATATTGATCCGCGCCAGTAATTATTGTCAAAACTTTTATCATTAAATGGACAAGAGGGTATGATGTATTCACCATAAAACTCATCGGGATTATAGAAATGTTCCTTTATCATACGGTTAGCCTGATCTTTTGAAGCAACACCTGCCAGCATTGGATAAAACAAGGTGGGACTTAACCGCTCATTCGAGCCGTTTTTATCAAGGAATTTATTCAAAAATATTCCTGATTTATCATCCCAAAGTTTTTGTGTCAGGATGCTGAATTTTTTAGCTCGGTCAATTAATTCTTTTTCATCGGCAGATTTGCCCAAAACGTTGGCCATTTTAGCAAGATACATACAGTCTGACACATAAACGCTGTTCAACCCAACGTCTGCAATATTAAACAATGAATTATCTCCAACCTTCATCATTTTAACATCTTCGTACATGGGAGAATTATCGAGTCCCGATTCCAGAGAAGCCATCAGAGGTATATCATCTTTTCCACATCCCCAGGTTAAAAAACCATTGTTCATGCGGTTAGATAGCCACCATTTGTTCCAACACAATAATTCGTTGTAAACCTCTTCCAGAAACCATTTTTCCTTGTATTTTTCATAAATCATCCAGCAAATCATGCTTCCGACCGGCAATTGCGATATACTGTTAGCGACTCTCCCATTTGGCATCTGCCACTGACCCACAAACCCATTTTCGTTCAATCCTTTAGTAATTGCAATCGCATTGCTGTATGCCAGGTCTTTATTGTCAAGCGAAAACAGAAACGAAGCAAAATAAGTATCCCATTCAAATAGAACAAAACCTTGCCAGGCTTCATTCCATCCACGTGTGACTGGCGAAATTACCCGATTTTTTCCGGCATCATATATCGTATTCCATGCGAGTACGGTTTGAATTCCTTCAAAAGCCTCTGCCAAATCGCCAAATTTCTTTGCATAATTGTGATAGTTATTTTTTGCCAGTTCAATAGTTTGGGTGATTTGGTCAAGCGTTTTTTTATTGCCGGTATAAAAACCAATGGAAGTATCGCCTTTACAAGCCAGATAAGGAGACATATAGCTGTGATAGGATTCAATAACGGGACTGGTGGAACGAATCTGATAGCTGGTTTTCCCGGTTGATGCTGTTATAAAATCACCGGTTCGTTCTAAAAGTCCCTTTTTATTCCACATCATGCCAGTTTCAAGTTCGACATTAAAACGAAGGTCTTTCGATTTTAGGATTGGAGTAATAAGAATTATAATGTCCTTTTCCAAGGCCGCTGACTGAACACGTATAGAATTGCCTTTCCAGTTATTTATTATTAGTTCGGTGTACTTGCCATCAAAACTGTGTGCAACAGGTTGAACCAGATCGGAAGTATCGGTTGTAAATTCATTGACAAAATAATCAGCATCACCCGGTGTTCCAATAAAAGCCTGACGAAGGTTGACCTTTAATGCCAATCCTTCAGGCAATAAAACATGGTTAAGCATACTTCCGTAACTCCAGGTATTCCAGCCTTTGGTAAGCCGGGTTTGCATATCAAGATAGTTCCGGGAAACGTTTTGGCTTTGAACTTCTGATAAATTGGCGATTAATCCAAATAAAAGGAGAGCTGTGAATTTTCTCATAAATTTTTTAATGGTAAATAAAAATGGGGGAGCTATTTAACCTCCCCCATTAATTCATTTTTATTTCTAATTATACAATAAGAAGTGCATATTAGTTGTACATTGGATTTTGCACGATAATTCCTTTGGATCCTTCCATCTCATTTTGAGGTATTGGGAAACTTTCATGCTTTCCATCAACAAAACCTTTTCCCTTAAGTGTATTGTATTTAGTACCGAATGCTCTTAAAACGCTACCCGCTCTGCCTTGGCGAACAAGGTCGAAGAAGCGTAGATCCTCGCCAGCTAACTCCACCCGGCGTTCATGCCAGATTGCCTCTTTTAGAAGATTTTTTTCAGAAGTTGTAACATCAGGAACCCTGTCATTAACAGCCATATTTGTCGGGAAATTGTAACCTTTAACGGTGCGGTACGGGTCAACGAAGCTTGATTCGCGTGCTCTTTTACGAATAGAATTTAGAGCTGCTTTTGCCAGATCAGTTTTACCATTCTCATTAGCGGCTTCAGCGTACATGAGTACTACATCGGCATACCTTATAACCATTAAGTTGTGATCTGTTTGTCCACCCATTTGGAAGTATTTCGGATCCCAGATTTTGCGATTATGTAATTTGTCTGGATCAAGTCCGTCTGCGAAAGTCAATGTGATGGGGTCAGCACTGCTAATATCAACATCCCCGCCGAATAAAAAGGACCAAACAATACGTGGATCACCTTGATCTTTTTTGAATTCTGAGAGTAAATCATTTGTAAAAGCACCTACGCCCCAACCATTTGGTATTGGCTGTTGAGCGGCTGCCCACCATGACCCATGAGAAAAGTCCCAACCACCAATCCCAAAATAATTGTCAATGGTATAACAGATCTCAAACAGTGATTCTTGCCCGTTTTTATTTGCTTTTGAGAATACATTTTTAAAGTCAGGTTCCAGATTATACTTTTGAGAATCCATGACTTTTTTAGCATATAATTCGCAATTTGCCCAGTCGCCCATGAACATGTAAGCTCTGGCAATCATACCTTGAGCAGCTCCTTTTGTCGCCCTACCAATATCTTTTGAAGGGTATTTATCCTTCGTAGGTAAATTGGCTTCGCCAGATTGAAAATCTTTGATGATAAAATTCCAGGTAGTATTAAAATCGGAGCGGGGAATCTTACCTGCTTCGTTCTGCAACAAAGGATGGTCAATAATTGCAAGTCCAAGGTTCGCTTTTTTGCTCCCATAAGCCATCATAAGTTTCATGTAGGCATAACCTCTAAGAAACTTCACCTCTCCTATATATTTATTTCGAACTGAATCGCTTAACTCCTTAGAGTTGTCTAATCCAGCCAGAGTAGTATTGAAAATAAAAATATAGTGGTAGAAATTCGAATAAAAACTCGATACATTACCATTACTTGGCAATACATCAAACCTTTCTAATTTACCAATATCAGGTTGGTCGCCATCGCTGTTACCACCCTTCCATGCATCATCCGACAGAACGTTTCCAAGTAAAAAATCAGGCCAAGCCCCCCAAAGAGACCAATCCTTATCTGCACTCAACAGCACCGCATAACAACCAGTAACAGCTTGATTTGCTGGAAACACATCGGTACTTAACCTGCCCTTTAACGGAACATCTAAGAAATCCTTATTACAGCTCATTACTGTAACCAGAATGGCTGTACATATCAGTAGTTTTGAAATTATTTTTTTCATTTTCTTTAATATTATATTCATTATTAGAATCCAACCTTTATACCGAATCTAAAAGTTTTTGGCTGAGGATATTCAAATGAGCTCAATCCCATTGTATTAATATTGGTTGAGGCAATTTCAGGGTCAATTCCGGAGAATTTGGTAAATGTTAGCAGATTCTCTCCACTTATAAAAATTCGTGCATTTGCAATTTTTAGCGTTGAACACATGTCTTTTGGTATATTGTATCCAAGTTGAATTGTTTTAAGCCTTAAATAGGATCCATCTTCCAAATAATAATTGGACATCCTGAAGTTGTTGTTGGGGTCATCTGCAGCAATACGTGGTTGCGTGTTCGATGTACCGGGTCCGTGCCATGCCATTTCGGGCAATCCATTTATACTGTTGAAGTTTCCCTGGCCTCGGTAAATAAAATATTTCTCATACATGAAAATTTTGTTTCCCTTTTGTCCTTGGAAGAACATATCTAAATCCCATCCTTTGTAAGCAAGACTGATATTAAAGCCATACGTAAATTTTGGGAGAGGTGATCCAAGTACTACCCTATCTGAATCGTTCAATGCATTATTATTCTGGATATTAGCGAATTTAAAATCACCAGGTCTTGCATTGGGTTGTAACTTAGTTCCGTTTGCAGCTTTGTAATTATCAATTTCGCTTTGCGTCTGGAAAATTCCATCCGTCTGATAACCGTAAAAGTCGGCTACTGAATGTCCAACAACGGTTCTCCAGGGTATGCCATCGATGCGATTTCCGTTATGTGGATATTGTTCAAGAATTCCAAGACTCAGGACTTTATTTTTCATAAAGCTGATATTGCCTCCAACGCTATATGAAAAATCACCAATTCTGTTTTTGAGTTCAGCCGTGAATTCGAATCCTCTGTTCTCAATTTCACCAGCATTTGTATATGGTAATGCGCTGGCATAACCCAAGTTAGGAGGTACCGGCATTTGCAGAAGGTTGTCTTTTGATTTTCTGACAAAATAATCGGCGGTAAAACTAACTTTATTCTTAAACAGACCTAAATCAATACCTACATTTGTTTGCTCCTGCGTTTCCCATTTTAGGTTCGCATTTCCGATTTGATACGGGATTGCTCCTTGAGAAAGAGACTGAGGAATATAACTACTCAATGGGCCACCCGGGAATGCAGTTGCTGGTCCGAATGGATAAGTTACATGTGAAGTAGCAGCATACAATGATACATTTCGATAAGAAGGAATGGCTGCATTACCAAGCTGTCCCCACCCTGCACGAAATTTCAGGTTGCTGATTTGACTAATATTTAAATTTTTAAAATAACTTTCTTCCGATATCTTGTAGGCTGCTGAAGCCGACATGAAATTACCCCAACGCGTATCTTTCGAAAATTTCGAAGAACCATCACGACGGAAAGTACCTGTCAGCATATACTTATTCGCAAAAGAATAATTCAGACGTCCAATATATGAAAGCAAAACACTTTCATTAATAACATCATCTGCATTTGAGATTCCTTGAGCTGCATGCAGATATTGCATATTAACATCATTTGAAGGTGTACTTGTTTTGCTGGCAGTAATACTCTGGTACTGCGACTTGCTTGCATCGTAAGCAACCATTGCAGTGATAGAATGTTGGCCAATTGATTTTGAATAGGTTAATTGATTGATCCAATCCCAACTATTTGCACCATCATTTATTCTTCTTACCGAATTGATTAGGTTTCTATCTTGTCCAGATATATAATAGCTTGGAAAAAAACTGTTTTCAAGTCCTCTCGAAAAATTAATACCCATACTACTTTTAAATACCAGGCCGTTTATAATCGAGTATTCGGCAAAAGCATTTGCCAACAATTGAAATTGCGAATATTTTAAGCTGGTTCGAGCAAGACCGGCTGCAGGGTTCGGGGTGCCGGTAAAACGTGCTGCAGAGTACAAATCAAATGGATTTGCGGGATCGCCGCCAGCAAGTATAGTTTCTGCCGCTGTCCGGGTTACTGTGGATACGGGGTCAATTTGGTACGCCTGGCTAAATAACGAGTTATCGCTACCAGGATTGAGGCCACCAGAAACATTATTGCCTAACAACGGATTAATTCCGTTTCTATTCGAATTAACCAATGTGATGCCTGTACCGATCTTGAGCTTTTTACTTACCGTGTAATCGGAGTTAAATCTGAAAGTTAATCGGTCATAATCGGTCGTTTTGATAATCCCTGATTCTTTATAATAGCTTATGCTGGAGGCATATCTGAAGACATCATTACCACCTGACAACGAAACATTGTAATTTTGAACAGTCCCCTTTCTATATAATTCTTTTAGCCAATCGGTACTTTGAGGGTGATCAGTTTTTAAAGTGGTATACAACGATTGTTGTGTAGTTGAGTAATCTTTGGTGAAATCAACTCCGCTCAAAGAAGCGTAATAAGGTTTATAATAGTCATATACATCACCGATGGGTGCGCCTGATGCTTTTTTGGCCAAAAGATATACTTCTCCAAACTGAGCAGCATCACCAGGTTCCCATGTCTTTGGAATTTCTTTTGAACCGTAATAAGAATCGAAAGATAGCTTTGGAGCACCGGATTTACCTCGTTTAGTCGTTACCAATATAACTCCATTGGCTCCCTGTGAACCATAAATAGCTGCAGCAGAAGCATCTTTTAGAACTTCAACGCTTTCAATATCAGCCGGATTAAGAAAGTCAGCTGTATTTGGGCCAGCTCCAATGGGCATACCATCTACCACATATAAAGGATCATTGCCGCTGTTTATAGAACCCATTCCGCGAATACGAATCGTACTTCCTCCTCCGGGTGTTCCAGAACTTGAAGATACATTCACGCCAGCTGCTCTTCCTTGTAAAGCCTGACCAAAACTTGCCGATCCCGAAGATGCAATTACATCTCCTTTTACGGTGCTTACAGATCCTGTCATGTCGGATTTTTTAACCGTACCGTAACCGATCGCTACAACTTCTTCAAGGCCGATTGCTTCTTCAGACAAAACCACATTGATAGAAGTTTGTGTTCCGATCTTAATTTCCTGTGTTTTCATCCCCACAAATGAGAATTGCAAGGTAGTATTTTCAGAAAGATTGGCCAACGAGTAATTACCACTATTATCAGTGATAACACCGGTTGTTGTACCTTTTACAACAACAGATACGCCCGGGAGTGAACCGCCGGTTGAATCAGTAACTTTGCCGGTTACTTTTTTCCCTTGTTGAGTAGCATTGGCACGATTCATCAACATGATATTGGTACCTTCCATCGCATAAATGATATTTGTTTTATCAAATACTTCGGATAATAATTCTGCAACAGATTGTTGCTCAATATTTACCGAAACTTTTCGGTTAAGGTCAATTTCATCTTTACTATACACAAAAAGATAGTCTGTTTGACTTTCAATAGCATCTATCACCTTTGCAACGGATGCATTTTTGAGTGTGATCGAGACTTTTGCAACCTGAGAATTGGCAGGAATTGCAAGCACGCCCGAGGCAAGTACAAAAAGCAGAATACATATAATTTTCATCTTGCGGATTAGTTCTTTAGTTGAGTCAAAATATTTCTCTGACAAATAATATTTCATACATTTGTTGTTTGTTGGTTAATACTTAAAGATTTTTAAAGGAGATTGACGGGTTTTGACCGCTGGCCGGAGAATGTTGACGCATTTTCCGGCTTTTTTTCATGAATAAGTCTTATTACATAGGCAAATAATGAGTTAGTTAGACATCTGTTTGTTTTTATTCGATTGTAATCAGATTTAGCTTTTCATCAATCTTAAATCTGAATTTATTGCTGAGTTGAAGTACTTTTAAAATATGCTCGACCCCATCTTTCATCCTGAATTTTCCGGTATAGCGATTGTTCAAAATCTGATCATTTTTTAAATTGATTTTAAGGTCAAAATAAAGCTCCAGTTTATCAGCCATTTCAGGAAATGATTCGTTGTCGAAACTAATCAGCCCCTCTTTCCACAGAAAATGATTAAAATTGTTGATTGGAGCCCTGACTAAACGATTGTTTTTGAGAAAGATTCGTTCGTTCGGAAGAATCAGTAATCCTTTTTCAGTTCCCGGACTAAGCAATTCGACAGATCCTTCAAGCAGAGAAGTCTCAAAAATCGGATTTCCGGTATAAGCCATTACATTAAATTGGGTACCCCAGACTTTGACATCGTACTTTTCAGTCTTTACAATAAACGGTTGATTTTTATTACTCGCCACATCAAAATAACCCTCGCCATCAAGTGTTACATTCCGGCTATTTGCTGTAAAATGGTTTGGAAAGACGAAGGTAGTTTTTGCATTGAGCCATACTTTTGTTCCATCGGTAAGTGTGAGTTCGGCACGTTGTCCGGCAGGAACATGAATCGTTTGCATTGCAACCGGTGTAAATGCTGGAGAAATCGGCTGAAGGTACCTAGCTCCTAAAAATGCAACAGCAAAAATAGCGGCAACCTTTAATGCTCCAACTAAAAATTTCCTGATCTTGAATGTAGATATCGATGGATTTTGTTTTTGAACTTCAGGATTGTCCTCGTGCCAAAGAGTAATATCATACAATTTGCGAAAAGCAAGAAACTCGCGCATATTTTCTGGGTCTGTGTCAAGCCATTCGGCTATGCAGCTCTTTTCATCGGCAGTAGCATCGCCTGTAATGTAACGAATTAATAATTCCTGGTTCATAAATTTATACTGGTTTTTGGGAGTGAAAACATGTTTGGAATCCGCTTCCGCTTATAAAGACGATTCAAAAGAATGGATCACTAGTGGGTGAGCAGAATATTTTTTTAGGTTTTATGAAGATTGTGAGACTGTTGGTTAGCGACTGGTTGCTGGCGACTGGCAGATCGCATTTCAATAGAGATTAACTGTCATTGAAGATGCCTTAATTTTTATATTGCCCTCTTCCCGGCCGATTTTGACTTATCCGGGATAATAGGAAGGAATTCAATAGATGGTAATTTTCAGCTAGTTGCCAGCCGCAAGCAGCATTGTTTAGTGCCTCACCTGGCAAATAAGCAGATAAATAAAGGCAGGTAATCTCTTAATGAGATTCTTAAAGCTCTGATTGTTAGCGCCATATGGTAGTCGACACCTTTTATTGAGATATTGAAAACCTCGGCAATTTCCTTATTGGTCCTATTTTGGTAACGACTCATTTCAAAGACCTTCCGGCTTTTGTCTGGAAGATTTGCTAGTGTTGACTGAATTATTTGTTGTATTTCTGAAGAAAAAATATCGTCTGGATCGCAAGCCTGTAATACCGAGATGCGAATTTCGTGTTCACGTTTAAGATGATCGTTCAGCAATTTAAAAGCTTTACGTTCAATTGCTTCATGCTTCAAATGGTCGAGTGCTCTGTTTTTAAGTACTGTAAACAAAAAAGATTGGACATGTTCAATGGGTTGTGACTTCATTCGCTCCCAAAGTTTGATAAGCGATTCTGAAACAATGTCTTCGGCAACTAGTTCATCATGCACATACGATTTTACAAAAAGAAAAGACTTTCTGTAATACGCAGTATAAACGGTATTAAAGTTATTCAGTGAATCGTTAACCATTTTAAAAATTAGGACACAAAATTAGAAAATATTCTGCATTTATTTGCTATTAACAAGTACACTCAGCGATTCAGCGTTAACAATTTTTTGATGTCATCTTCAATAGGCAATCGACCAAAATCGAAGCAGTAGCTTTTGGTAACTATATGTTGCCAAAAATTTAGACCAATAATGCACAATCTGTTTTAACGAACCTCCTTTCAATATTTTTCTGATTCTCCCAAGATTCGGGAATGGGGTATTTCCGCGACGGTTTTCATACCGTGTATTTTACCTTTAGCCTGGTTGATAAGGCAATGGAATAATCCATTTGCCTTGGAATATAGTAAGATATGCGATCATTTTCTTCCATAAATCAACTATCGTTTGTTTGGAATGGTCGTTCATAATTTCAACGATTTGTCGACTTCGTTCCACCAGTTGATTGATCATGTGGGTTATTTGCAACAATTGGCAATAGTTCTGCATGGCAATAAATGATTTGCGCGAAAATTTGTGCTCTATCGCGTATCCCAAATTCTTTTGTGAATTGAAACCTTCATTTTCAATCCCCCACCTCAGTCTTCCGCTGTCAGCAGTTTCTAAAACATTTAGTTGATCCTGCGCAGCATTAGTGATGTATACGAAACGAGGGTGGGATTTTGTCATGCACTTAGTCTTGACGATTGTTTCATTACACTTCACTCAGGAAAAATATTGCCCTGAATATTCAACCTCATTGAGAAACTCATATTCAAGAGTTGTTCCGGTGGCTTTATTTTCCCTGCAAACACCTCGATTTATGACAGTTACTTTTTATAGGTCAACTTCCGCCTGAATGGTTTTTAAGTTGCCGTCCTTGAGGGTGATAATGAATTTCCAATCATTTTTGACACAAATGTCAAATACCGTATTGTTGGGATAAAGCCCATCTTCTAAAATACATATAGGTAAGCGGGGAAAGTATTTTTTGATTTTTGCGACCAACTGCGCCTTCTGAAATCTATTATAGTTAATTAGCGGCTCTTGAAAGTGTGTGTCAATGACTCTTTTGATGCGGTACAGGATGATTTTCCCTTTTTCACTTGCAGAAGTGTTTTTACATGGTCTCTCAAAATAAAACTCACCAAAAAGAACGAAATGAAAGAACACTGTACTGACATCCAGTAAGTTGATTTTTTTTGGCTCCGTTGTCTCGCATGTATAAAATTAGCCGGAAAATTTTTTCCCCAACTTATTTCAATTACTAAGTTTTCAAGCAGTAATATTTTTAAGTTAAATCGCTACAATTATATACTTTTTTCTCAAATATACCCTTTGCGATTTCGTAATGGGTTCTCAATCCTTTTTGAATTCCAGGAATGTAAACTTACAAATTCTTGGGGCCGTTACCTTCGATAACCGCTTGTCAGGTAACCGCAGGGCGAGCATGTTTCGCGTCGCGGAAAATATTACCCAGGTAATTCATGCTGAATTCACCGCTTGAAGATTCATCCTACGATTCGTCGAGGCGCTACCAAGGGCCATCGGTCAAGGATGAATAATACCAGACGGCACCCGGCCAAAAATGATTACCCCTTCACTGTAAGTTTTTATTTTACTTCTATTTTTCAAAACTCAGTTCCCAGTTTGATGTTCCGGTAGCAAATAGCCGTGCTTTATGAGTAATCCGGTTATCGTTTTCACCTTTTTCAGTAGGAAACACGCTCACATACCAGCCTGTTTTGGAGCCATCCGGAGTAGTTGCAGCAATTGCTTCCGAACCTTCCAGAACTTTTTCAGGAGTCGACCATCCGTTGGGATTGGAAATGTCGGGATTAAAAGAAACATAGTAACCTTCAGTATGCCAGGTTCCATCGTCGACACGGTTAAGGAACATGACATAACTGTTCAGGTGTGAATTCCAGTGGATTGCTGGTCCCCAAAAGGCGTTCGCTTTGGCATCGTGCCAATCGCGGGTTACCGGAATAAATGGTTCGGCAAAGCCACCCAAACCCGGTTCTTCCCATTTTCCATTTCGCCATTTCCAAACATTTCCCACTGGGTTATCGAGATGTTTTAATTCCATCCGGGCATAAGCAAGGCCTTGGTTTTGGGGACCGCCTCCATAAAAAGTGGTAATAATGAAATAAACATATTTTTCATCTTTATCCACACAGGTGCCAAAATCGCCTTCTCCACCATAATACCAGGTATCTTTTGTATCAAGATCGACCAAATCTTCCGGTCCGCTCAGAACAAAGCCCAAATCTTTCCATGTTAGTCCGTTATCTTCTGAAACTATGGCAGCAACTTTTGGTTTGGTAGGATAGCGGTACATTAAACTGCCCGGACGCAACATATCATTTGGTTCCAGGTGGTACCATCCATACAATTTTCCACCTTGTATTTTCCAAAGGCCTTCCAACCATTGTCCGCCGTTTTGCTTAATATCGAATTTTACCGGTACGGATTGTCCGAGCTTTTCTATTGAAGGGCCAGACGTACGGTGTGGGTGTTCCCACGAATTGAATATATAAAGGGTATCGCCGTCCCAGAAGCCCGGACTATGGCAATCAGTGCGGATAATATTGTCGACTGCGGGCATGCTTACACCCGGATAAACGATTTTTGAAGCTGATTTTAAAATTACTTTTGGCATAATTTACGATGTTAATGAATTATTGGTATAAATATTTTCAATTTCTTTTTTTAATCTGACCGTGTCGGTATCAAACTTAAAAATCAGTTCAATATCAACGGATTCACCCGGCTCTAAAAAGTGTAAGGTTCCTTTATCACGTTCGTATTCAGCACCCTTAATGTCATTATTGCAAGGCTCAAGAGCAATAAAATATTCTTTCTCCCTGAAGAAATTGTTTTGCCCCAGGTTATGCAACACATCGGTCGGATAAGTGACAGAAACACCATATTCCGGATTTTCCCGGTTGTTGATGATACAGAATCCGCTGCGCTTGTTTTTGCTGTGAACTTTGTGGATGTAGGTTTCTTCGATGTAGTAATTATCAGGTTCAGGAATATGGAGGCATTGCTCTTTTCTTTCCTCGCAATACGCATTGAAACCTTCGGTTGATTGGATTGGTATTACAAACTCACTGTGAGGATTAACTAAAGGATATCCAAAGTTCATGTGATAAAGTATCATAAAAGGTCGCTTGGTTTGCCCCTGATTTGTAATGGTATCCGTTACCCTGATTTCGTGTTTAAGCATGGTGGCCGAAATTTTTCGTTCAATCACGATATTTTCAACCAGCGACTTGACCTGTCTGATATTTCCTGAAATTTCGATGCAATATTCGTTGTTTACCCAATTTTGGGTCACATTCACATTTTCAGCAGAAATACATGAAATATTGCCGTGTAATCCGTATCCATCGCCATCATACGTGCAAGGTTCTCCAACATTGGTCAATCCGCAGGTAACAAACAAGCCACCTCCAAAGGTTTTCAGCCAGCCATACACGTGAGGATCGTAATATCGAGGCGATACCAGGCCTGCGGCACTAATGAATGAAACCGGTTTGCTTTTAAAACTGAGATTGAAAATGTCGAGGCATTTGTCAACTACCACATTAAATACCAGGCCACTGCCATTGTTCACCTCAATTACTTCCAGACCCTTCGAAAGTCCTTCGAGCATTTTAAACCGGCGCACACCGCCAATCTGGGAAATATGTCCTAAAAACTTCTGTACATCGCTAAATTCTTTCATCTATTTTCCGTTTTTCGGGTTCAGGTTGATTTTTGGGATTTGAGGTTTTAACTGGTCTTTTATATTTTTAAACTCCTCTTCCAATCCTGCATTTTTGATAATTTCTTTTGCTTCCTGAGGCCAGTTTTTATCCGGAACGAAAATGGTATTTTTTACGATGCAGTTTGTGCCTTTATTTAATTGTTTGAAGGTACTGCAATAATTATCTTCGGCAACAAGGTTGTTTTGTTTTGGGTTCCATATATTTATCCATTCTGTTCCTGCCTCAACTACATTGTTCGTAATGGAAAAATGACCGGAACCTTCGTCGAAATATACCCCTATGAGCCTGCTTTCGCAATAATTGTTAGTGCATAAAGAATTGGGTTGGTTGCTCAGCGTGTAAATGCCACCTCCGTCCCACATTAACGTATCCAAATTGACGTGATGAACATTATTGAAAATAATCTTATTGTTCTTCATTACAGTAGTATCGTTTGCCTGACACCAGCCCCAGCCAACACTAATACCGGAGTATGGAAGATTGCAAACCTCGTTGTGGCTGATGGTTACATTGCTGGTCATGCCGCAAAAAATGCCAACAGAGCCCTTGTATTCAACCCCACATTTTGTAACGTAATTGTTTGAAATCACGTTGAAACTGCAAACTTCCCTCAAATCTTTCGGTTTGTATGGCTTATCCCAGGGAACATTTTCATCGTTATGTTTGGCTTCGTTGATTCCATTACCCGAAATGTCATAAACCATATTGCCAATAATTGAACAATGATGGTTTCCAAAGTACAGATTCAGCCCATTGGCGCCCATGTGCGAAAATGTACACCGTTCAAACTGAATACCATCGGCTTTCGCAACATAAACTCCTGAAGGCGGCGTCCACATTTCTTCCGATTTTCCTGAAACGGATTGATTAGCGCTGAAAGGATGAAAGGCCTGATGTTCGATACATCCGTTTTGATCGGGCCATAACCAGGTGGCAAATGAGAATTCAATACCCTGGAATTGAATATATTGAACCGGTTTGTCAAGACTTGAACCTTCAATTTTTACAATGGTCTCCAAATAAGGAGCTACGGCTACTGCTTCATCCATGTTCTCTCCTTCGAAGGGTTTATAATAAACAAAGCCATCGTTGTTGTTTAAATACCATTCACCTTCAACATCAATAAATTCATACGCATTTTCGAACCAGTAATTGTTATTCCAAAAAGCTTTATTTATCCTTTTTAAAATATTGCTTTCTGCATCCTGAAATTTGATAGTTCCAAAACTGTCGTCTGTTGTCAGCGACTTTAGCCTGATATGGTTCGATGTAAATTGATTGATGGTAACCATTTCGACTTTCGAAAAATTCTTCCATGCCGAAACCTGTTCCTTTTTTACTAGCACCAAACCTTGAGCTGTATCCCACTTTTCTACCAAATAGATTTTTCCTGCATTTGGTATCCGGGCTCTTTGGGCCCGAGATCCGTTGATATAAAGCTGCCGGAATTCTATATTTTTTACGGGTGCCCGATAAATGTTCTTTTCTTTGTCAAACAATTTCCAACCGCTGATCAGTTTCCCGCCGCTAATTACCGGAACTTCATCTTTGTACCTCTGGTAGATGATTTTGCAATTTGCTGTTCCTCCATCTTTTTCGTTAAACTCCAACGTTTTATCCTGAAAATAGGTTCCTCCGCGAAGATTGACAGTTACGTTAACACTACCGGATTTATCGAGTGTTTGGATTGCATCTCTGGCTTTTGAAATGGTTTTGAATGGTTTTTCAATCGACAGGCCATTATTGGCGTCATTGCCTTTTTGAGCATCCACAAAATAGGTGGTTGCCAGCGATTGAGCGGAGATTGTTACAGAGGAGATAAAAACAAATAAAACAATCAGAATCAGGTGATTCATCAACGATTTGCACTCATTTACATTTTTTACCATAGCAAGTCTTTTATTGGTTTATGAAATTGACCGGAATTAATATTCCGGTCAACAAATTTAATGATCAATAGATGCCAATTCTCCCGATTTTGCGAATAATAAGTTAGCTATTGCGAAATTCAATGCTTTGGTTGAATCATTAAATTTCAATTGCGTAAGTTATGCAAATGTGAGTGCATACAACTTAAAGAAGGCGTAAATGGATATTTCCTGTTTACGCCTTCTTTTAAAAAATCTCCTGAATCAAACTAATTCAATGGATCAAAGCCACCTGCATCCCAGCCATTTGTCTGTTTAAGGTTCGGATTTCTCTCCAGTTCCTCTTTTGAAAGGGGATAGAAATAGTATTTATCCAGGATATTGAATTTTTCCTCACCATCGGTTTTCACAATATGACTGACAAACTGCTTGTAAATTAGATTTATATCTTCCTTAGCCTCAGGGAAAGGAGGATTCTTTTTAGTAATAAATAAGCCATGTCTGTTTACCAGGCTATTGAACAGGTCGAATCTCCTCCAACGTCTGACATCCCACCAGCGTTTATCTTCAAATGCAAATTCAACCTGGCGTTCTTTGATGTATGCGTTCCGGATGTCATCCTTACTTGCAGCAGTTATACCGTATTTGCTCCCTGCTCCTGGAAGTATCCCAGCACGGGCCCTAACCTGATAAAGAGCATCCAATGCCTCACTGCTTTTTCCAATTTCATTGGCTGCCTCTCCGAAATTAAGGAGTACCTCGGCAAAACGGATATCAATATTGGGTGAAGTTGCTTTTCTCGAATTTCCTCCATCAACACTTTTATCGATACCTTTATTCCTGTAAAAACTTGAAACCGACCAAATCTGCATAGCTTCCTGATTGGGATCCGGTTTGTCTTCCTGATGGTAGGTCCATAAATACTTATTACGATCCACAAGATCCTTTATCCCAAAATCGGAACCATTGTAAGCTATCGAAGCATAAAACCGGTCATCACGATTTCTCCAAAGCGTGTCATAACCTGCTACAGTAGGATTATAAGCAGAGCCATCTTTGAGCGGGAATGCATTCACCAAATCAAGACTAGGCCAATCCCAACCAAAATCATTTACTATATAAATAGCTGGTCTGAAACCCATCTGATCGTTTACTACAGAAGGAGCCTTATATCGTTTGTAAAATATCCATTCTTTATTTAAGTCGACGTACCAGATATCCTTAAAATTTTCATATAAACCTTTTCCTCCAGCCAAAGCTGCGTCCAAAGCATCTTTGTTTGCTTTGTAAGTATTTTGCCAACGTGCTGCATCATTAGAGGGATTGAACTGAGGGCTGGCATAATACAGCAATACCCTGCCCTTAAATGCCTTTGCTGCAATTTTATCAATCCTTCCTAAATCAGCATCTCCATAACTTTCAGGAACATTTGCAATGGCAGAATCCAGGTCAGCAACAATTTGGGCGATACATTCCGAAGTTTTATTTCGGGGTATATTTAAAGCATCTCCTTCATCGGCATTCTGGACTTTTAAAACAAGCGGAACACCTCCATAGGCCTTCACCATTTTAAAATATTCCCATGCCCTTAGGAAGTATGCCTGACCCTTAATAACTTTTTTGGTCTCATTTTCATAAGTTCCAGCACCGATATTTTCAAATAAAAAATTTATTTGTCTGATATTTACATAATTCCAATAATTTTTCCAGGTATCAATATTTGCAGTTCCTTTTAGCTGAGGTAACAATTGACTCCTGCCGACAGCTTCATCCGAATAACCTCCCTCATGCGGAAAATCAGGCAACACGGCGAGGTAAATCTGATTCAGAAAAGCATTAACTGCAACAGGATCATTCCAAACCAAGCCAGGATTAATAGACTCAAGGTTTTCTTTATCAAGTACTTGTTCGCAGCTTACTATCAGCATACTGATAGTGAGCATAAATATGCTTAAAATATGTTTTGTCTTCATTTTCTATTTTTTTCTATTTATTATAAACTATCTGATATCCACATTATAAATTATTACAGCGTAAGTGTGATACCCATCGTAAATGTTTTCATAATAGGATATGTAGCATAAGATCTTAACTGTGGATCATATAATTTCCACTTTGACCATGTGAGCAGATTGGTTCCGGTAAGATTAATTCTAAGTTGATTAATTCCGACCTTTTTGGTAATGGTTTGTGGTATGATATAATCCAGGCTTAGTTGCTTTAAACGAACATAACTAGCTTCAAATAACCAAAAGTCAGAATCGTAATTCATAAACGACAAGTCATTGCCTGGTTCATAGGCCCTTGGATATTTTGCATTGATATTTTCAGGAGACCAGCTATCTTTCCAGTGTTTCCATGGAATATCGTAAAGGTCGGCCTGACGACCCTGCAAATCGTAGTAAAGTTTTTTCTGGCCAAAACTTCCCTGAAAGAATGCTTCAAGGCTTATGCCTTTCCAGGTAGCACCAAGCGTTAAACCACCGGTATAAGGTGCTATGCCATTCATTGATAAAACGTCCTTATCGTAATCATCTATTTTACCATCCGGAATTCCAGTAGGACCCGAAATATCTTTAAATGACAGGGAACCTAAAGAAGGATCTACTCCATATACAGTATATCCTGCAGGCAGTTTATCCAAATCGGCCTTAGTACGGATGATTCCTGTATTGACCAAACCAACGATATAATTTGTTGGTTTTCCATTTGGATTATATGCATCAGATGCTCCAACTGCATAATCTTTTTTAATTACATTATTTATGGCATAAGAGAAGTTACCTCTGATGTGATAGTTTAAGCCTATAGCTGTTTTGCCCTCATACCCAATCTCCAATTCCAAGCCATGAGAATCAACTTTCCCATAATTTGATGAAGGTAATGAACCTCCAAAAGAGGAAGGTAATAATTTTTCTACCGGTCCAAGAATATCATAGGTATTTCTTGTCCAATATTCTGCAGCAATTGAAAGATTATTTAACACAACAACATCAATTCCGTAGTTATATGATTTTGATTTTTCCCAGGTCAAATTAGCAACCGGAATATTAGGATATTGAAGGCTAGGTTGCAATGAGTTTCCAAAATAAATACCTCTACCAAATCCGTATTGTTCCTGCCATAACCAGCCGCCAACATTGTCATTTCCGGTCAATCCATACGAAGTTCGAAGTTTCAATGATTGGATAAATGTAATATTATCTTTGAAAAAAGATTCATCGGATATACGCCAGGCGCCATAAATAGCAGGAAACGTACCCCATCGGTAATCGGGCCCAAATTTCGTGGAGCCATCACGCCGGATTGAAGCAGACAAATAGTACCTACTGGCATAGCTATAATTTACTTTACCAACATAAGAAACACGTGCTTCTTCATATTGCTTACCAGTAGAACTTTGGTCCACAGGATCTTTACTTGTAGCATTAAATTGGTCGGTTACCACAATTGAAAAATTATTATGATTTACATAAATATTATCAAAAGTATTTTCATATTGTTCATAAACGGCAAAGGCATCGACATGGTGTTGACCAAAATCCCTGTTATAATTAATTTGTCCGTTTAACTGATAGGATTTACTGTTGCCATAATAATTAGAAAGTTTTTGAATTTGAGGGTCTGGACTCAAGCCAACACCAATAATTGAATCGGTAACAATTCTACTTCCGCTTCCCAGCCTATAGAAATCGTAAAGTGTTGTTTTTTTATCAAAAATTCTCTGGTTCGTGAGGTTGCTATTTAAACTGTATGAACCTTTTACCGAAAGACCTGGCACAACAGGTATTTTATAATTTAACGATACTAACACATCTGTATTTTGATTGGATTTTCTATTATACCCACCATTCTTTACACGCTCAACATAATTTCCATTCCAATGATCGTTTACGGGTTTCCCATTAATATAGGGAGGAAATGAAGATGGCCATGAATACAACCATCCATATAAATTGACAAGGTCATCGTTTTGGTCATCGTATATGTAACCTTGATTGGGTTGATATTTTTGATCATAACCGGTGCTAAAATTTAACGTTGCGGTTAAATTATCATTTATATTTGCTTCTACATTTCCCCTGACGGAATATTTTTTGTACCCCAAATTTTGAAGAAATCCTTTATTGTCAAGGTAGTTGCCACCTAAAAAGTACTTAACGTTTTTATTTCCACCTGAAACATTTAGTGAGTGTTTCACAGTTGTTGGTGTTTGGTCAACATAGTCGAGCCAATGGTAAATACCTGTTTTCTTAAGGCTTGCGGCTTCATCAGCATCCCATTTCAAATAATCAGGGCCTGGTGCCGAATTTATAAATTTAACTGCTTCTTCAGGAGTCAAAGTTTCCATGGTGCTTGTTGGTTTTTGAAAACTGTAAGAAACATCATATGTAATTACCGGCTTACCCACGCTACCCTTCTTGGTAGTTACAAGCACAACCCCACCGGTTGCACGCGAGCCATAAATTGAGGCAGAGGCAGCATCTTTTAAAATAGAAATATCTTCTATATCATAGGAGGAAAGCCTGTCGAAGTAAGACTTATCAAGAACCACACCATCAATAACATATAATGGTGGGGAGTCATTCCAGGAAGATGCACTGCGAATAATAAGATTTGATGAAATACCTGGTACACCACTTGATTGGTCGACAAAAACACCTGACATGCGGCCAGCCAAAGCTTCTGAGAGATTTGTAGCAGGAATTGCTTCGAGCTTTTCGGCCTTAACTCTGCCAACAGCGCCGATAATATCGACTTTTTTCTGTGAACCATAACCAATCGCCACAACTTCTTCGACTCCAATAATCTGCTCGGCCAGAACAACATTGAAGGAATTCTTGGATCCAACAAGTATTTCCTGTGTTGTCATTCCAACAAAAGAAAATTGCAAAGTCGCATTTTCAGGAATATTCGACAATGAAAAAATTCCTTTCTCATTCGTAATCGTTCCTGTAGTTGTACCTTTAACTACTACTGAAACTCCTGGCAAAGAAGCCCCGGAATTGTCAGTTACTTTACCAGTAACAGCTTTTTGTGCTGAAACGCCTGTAAATGAGAAGATCATCATCAAACAGATCAGCACGAAAAGCGCGTTGTTATTCAATATCTTCCGGGCAATTAAAATTAGAAAACTTATAGATTTTCCCATTGTACTAAATTATATTAGTTTGAAATTATTTATAAAAAATTTGATATGGTTTTTGACAGAGTTATATCAACCTCATTGGTAAAAAAAGCAACCTTTTTCTCATTATGAAGTATTTACACAGCATTCATAAGCGAAAAAACAGGTTTTCATCCGAGTTTTGAAAATCAATCTATACTTTGACATTGTAGCTAACTTGATGAGCAAAAATATTTAAAAAGGCAAACCGGTAATTTGTTATTTGCGAATGAATATTTTGTATTTGCGAAGAAATTCAACGAATTTTAAGTCGGATTTAACGGTTTGTTAATATCTTCAAATACTCTGATTAGGATAGAAAACATGAAAGGGAAATAATATGGGTACTTTTTTTGCCTAACTTTCAAGAAAACTGTTGTTGTTTATATCAAAGCAAAAGCTAAGGTTTAATAAAGATTAAGATTGAGCGGTTTGAGCTCATCACCATTAATTCATTATTATACAAGTTTTTATCTCATTAAATCGGTATCTCTGATTGCTTTTCTATTGGTTTTTTCTCAATCGAGATCGTTATCCCTGCTATGCTCGAAATAATGACAGCAAATATAATTACCGGTGTTAATTTTTCGTTCAGGAAAACAGCTGAAGCGACAACTGTAACGACGGGAAATAACGAAACCAGCGGCGCTACCAGCGATGCCATACCTGATGAATATGCAATGGATTGTGTCAAAAATGCCACACTGCCCAAAATCCCGATAACCAGACAGGCAATCAAATCGGCGCCCGACATTTTCCACGAAAATGATTGAAAAGCAACAAATGCGAGGGTTAAAAAAAGAAAAGTAATTAATACAACAATTGTCACATAATCACTCGAAATATGATTCGTTGCAGTCTTAATGAACAACTGGGCCGTGCCGGCTGCAAACAACGCCAGAAATGAAAAAAGCATCCACGACGAGGTGAGCGTTTTCCACCAGGGCTCCGATAATTTTTGCAAATCGCCTCCTCCAGCGTTAAACATCAGTATAGCAACAACCGAAAAGAATATCCCAATTACCTGGTACCGATTTAGTTTTTCCTTAAGCAAGTAATTGGCCAACAAAACAGTAACCAGCGATGCCAGAGAAATTATCGGAACCACAATGGATGCCGGCCCTCCCAAACTGAAAGCCGAAAATTGCGAAACTGTTGAAAGCGCCGAAAGCAAACCGACCAGAATTGAAAACAGAATTCCATATTTTAATTTGCCGCTGGGTTCCTTTTTAGCATTGCCCGAAAATAATAGCAGGCCCAGCAAAGGAACCATTCCAATTGTTGAAATCACCTGCATAAGAAGTGGTGAAATGTTGTTGCTGGCAAATTTTGCCACAACTCCCATCAGGCCATACAAGATAACCGTCAACAACGAAAAAACGATCCATTTGGGTATTTTGATTCCTGCCAATCTCAACATTGGTTTGGGATTTGAAGCTTTAAAAGAGTTAATTTCAGACATAATTTTATTGGTTTAAAATGAAGTTAGTTTTAGATAATTATTCAAATCCCAGTTCAATTTTCCCTTGTAATCCACTTAATACGACGGTGCAAATCCAGTTGCTATCGCCGGAATTGAGTTGTTCAAAAGGAATTGCTTTTCCATTAAGGAATACATTTTTAACCGATTTCCCTGCTGGAATAGGTCCCAACCTTACATCAAAGGAATTCACCAAAGTATCAAACGTATATTCAAACACCTGTTTTTCCTGATTGCGACTGTAAGTGTATGCTATGTTTTGTCGCTTTTCCCCAGTAAGTACCGGCACACTTCCTACTGAAACGGTATCCCAGGCAATCGGGAAACGGGGAACTAACTTCAGGTGCTCAGGATTATTGTCGTCAATACCAATCATCAGGCGCAAAGCCTTGTGGCTGTCGGCAACGTGACTATCCTGACCCATGTAACCATTCACCGGGACATAATATTTACCGCTTTTATGCAGGATAATCCCCTCGGGTCCGGCCCAGCCATCCAGGTGTGGTAAATAACAATGTGTAACCATGGTATTAATGAATTGAGTGGCATCTTCCATTTGATCTAACAAGAGGGCAGATTGGGTCATCATGCCCTGTCCGTAGCCAAACATCCGTAAGCAATTATAATTTTCACTAGTGTCTATTAATTTTTGTTAAAATGGCTCATATCTATTTTATGCACAGCATGCTATCCATTCAAAACCTTGTCGCCTTTTTAAATTTTGTTCCTTTGTATTTAGGTATAAATTGGAACAGGT
>Ga0209724_1000665_pt1 | contig 32600 bp, 27 predicted proteins | sample grotaG_FD_184143 | JGI IMG/M metagenome (GOLD analysis project Ga0209724, IMG submission 184143) | Glacier valley bacterial and archeal communities from Borup Fiord, Nunavut, Canada, to study Microbial Dark Matter (Phase II) -... | ecosystem: Environmental > Aquatic > Freshwater > Ice > Glacier ... | reverse complement strand
AAAAGCTGCCAGCCTATGCCCCTGATTTGAACCCCGATGAGGGGATTTGGAACTATCTCAAGCGGGTAGAGTTGGCGAACACTTGTAGCCTTAACTTGAGTGAGTTGTATTTGAGGCTACAGGATGCTACCAGACGCTTACGCCGCAAACCCAAAGTCATCCAAGGCTGTATTGCCCAGGCCGGGTTGTTTATTTAGTTGTTAACGTTCAGCTCTATAACACACTAACCCTGAAAATACAGCTTTTCAGGAAGGACTAATCCAAAGTCCTGTATTGTTGCTTGTACCATTATTTGTCAGAGAACTGACTCTCCTCAGCCTTAAAAATTGCTCGTATTTTGGAATTTAACCTGACTGGCAATTTCGGGTATTGTTTCTTGCCCGAAATAAAAGTTAATAAGTGGTAACACCTATCTTGTTGTGCGTTCGATTCTAGTTTAACAAAAGCCTGGTTATTTGCTTCAAGCTTATAGCTTCGTTAGTGTGCCTGAACAGTTTAGCAAAGGAGATTTATGATGAAACGTAGTCGGGTACGGCTAATTCGCCGTGCACAGTTAATGATAGTTGTACTGGTGGTAATGAGTCTATTACCGCTAGGCACAGCTTTGGCCGACCCCAGTTTTGTGCAGGATGGGTTCAAGACCAAATGGTCAAGAGCCGACAAACCCGTGAACGATGGCAACTCCAACCCCGCCCGAAGCTGGTTATGGGGGCCAGAAGGTTTTAACCCCGCCAGTGGCACCACCGAACCCTATGGCGATAGCCCCGGTGGAGTGCGGACGGTGGAGTATTTCGACAAGGCCCGGATGGAGTTGAACAACCCCACCACCGGGTTAGTGACCAACGGGCTACTGGTGCGGGAGTTAATCAGTGGGAAGTTGGCGACGAGTGATGCAGGCTCGACCCAGAGACGGGCGGCGGATGACATCCCGGTAGCGGGCGACCCCAGTGGGAACAACGGGCCGACCTATTTCAGTTTCCAGAAAATAGCCACCCTGAACAACGACAACTCTTCGCCCGACCGGACGGGACAGGCGGTGAGCGACACCATCGGCAAGGATGGCGCGCTAGGCACAAACCCGGCGTTGGGCGGGAACATCAAGTACGTCTACTATGACGCGACCTTGAAGCACAACATCCCGGATGTATTCTGGACATTTATGAACCAGCGCGGGAATATCTCTGTAAACGGAGCGTTGCAGGACAACCAACCGATATTAGGAGACAACCCGGTAGCCCCCTGGCTGGATGCGATGGGCTTCCCCATAGCAGATGCTTATTGGTCGCAGGTGACGGTGGCGGGGCAAACGAAGGATGTGTTAATCCAGCCCTTCGAGCGGCGGGTGGTGACTTACACCCCCTCCAACCCGGCAGCCTTCCAGGTGGAGATGGGCAACGTTGGTCGCCACTATTACACCTGGCGTTATACCGCCTCCTACGATATTCCCCCGGTTGCAGTGGAAGTTGCAAATGATTGCGCTAAAAACTCCCCCCCAGACCCTAAAAATGGAGTCGTGCATCCAACCAAATGCGTTCAGCCGGGGGTTTATATGTTCATGGATTTTAATGGTTTCAACCCCAATGAACAGATCGGTTTTTGGCTGAATTCGCCCGCTGGCTCTATAGTTGGTACAAAACAAACTTATAATGTAGGCCCAACGGGTAGTGTGAAAGGTCTGCCATGGGATACAAAGAGTGTTCAAACATTTGGTGTATGGTCATGGGTCTTCCAGGGAACCTCACCAGCACGTCAAGCGGTTATTTATATCTATGTGGCTGAGAATGTAGGGGTAAAATTCCAGTCGGTGCAGGGGGCGGGATTAGGAGCTACCGCCAGTGCTACGGTTCAAACTTCTGCCAATACAACCTGTTCCATAACCTATTGGGATCCAGCCGGCAACAGGAGCCATGCCAGTGGGCTTGAAAGTAAAAAAGCTGACGGCACAGGTAAAATAACCTGGAGTTGGACTATAGGAACTAATACTCAAGCTGGAAAAGGAGATCTTGAAGTAACCTGTAATGGTGGTACAGCTTATTCGCCAATAACTGTAGGTTAACAACACTATTACCAAAGGCGGTGGTGTAACTACCCGGCTAATTTTACGTGACATCTTTACAGGTAGTAATGCCAAGTATCTGCAACCCGGCAAGTACGCGATTGTGGCTACTAACAAAAGCGGCTCTAACTTCGCCCAAAAGATTATTACGGTTACAAAATAGCCGTTAGCCTCAGACAAAATTTTGGAGTATCTCAATCTGAGATACTCCAGTTTTTATGACCTCTCAAAAAAGCCTCCCCACCAAAATATGCTATAATTTCCCCTGATACAATTTCATCTGAAAATTTGCTGTAAAGCGCGGTCTATTGAGGCCACTTTGCTGGAGTTAAGATAAATGTTTGATACCGCCTATTTTTTCGCCTGGGTAGTGGCTTTTCTAATCGGCATAAGTCTGCGGGAAGCGGCAAAAGCCTGGGTTGCCTCCCGTCTGGGCGACCAAACTCCCCGTAGCCAGGGCCGCCTTACCCTGAACCCCACCGCCCACCATCAACCTTTGGGGCTGATTTTGGCTTTTATCGCCAGCCTGAGCTACCCGGTGATGGCCTGGGGCAAGCCCGTAGAGTTTAATACTTTCAGTTTGCGGGGTGGTAGACGCGGCCTCAGTCTGATTGCGGCGGTGGGCCTCCTGACTAATCTGGTAGTGGCCTGGTTAATCTGGTTGGCTTCCAGCTCTTATATAAAGTCGGCCCTTAGTCGCGGCGGGCAAATTGACTTTATCGCCGATTTTTTGCTGAGCCTTATCACCGTTAACCTTTTTCTGTTTGCTTTTAACCTGTTACCGATACCAACACTAGATGGCTATACCTTTTTTAAGGGTTTTACCCCTGCCAAGTGGGACTTGCGCCTAATAAAATATGAAGAAATTGGTCTATTAATTCTGGTGATACTCAATTTTATTGTGCCCTTTGTGTTTGGTATTTTTAGCCGAAGTAGTGCTAATCCTCTTTTCACCTTTATTTTTACCCCGATTGTGCGTTGGTTTGCGGGGATTCTGGGTATAGCGGGCGTATGAAAGCGGTCTTTCTGAAATCGCCCTTGTATCGGGTGCGGCAACTAACTTTATCATTAAAGGCTGCCCCATTAGGTAAAGCTGAGTTAGAATTTGTAAAAGGGCTTCTCAATCCCCAACAGGCCGAGTTATATTTTGCCCTGACCCTCTACGAACAGCGTCATGCTTTGCGGGTCTGTCGAACTTTAGAGGAAGCGGGCTATGGGGCTGACCGCGAACTTTTACAGGCGGCTTTGCTGCATGACCTGGGCAAGCGCGACCAGCAAAACGGGCGGAGTGTGCCGCTCTGGGGTAAGGTTGCCAGCGTGGTTTTGACCAAAATCGGCGGTAGGAAGCTGGTTAGCCGCCTTGCCAACCCCGATGTAAATAGCTGGCGTTATGTTTTCTGGCTGCAAACCAACCACGAGCGGCGCGGTGCAGCAATGGCTCAGACGGTGGGCAGCAGTAGTCGGGTGGTGGCTCTTATCGCTGGCAAGGACGACCCGGCGGTTGACATCCTGCGGTGGGCGGACGACCAGAATTAGTAGGGACAACCTAACCCCCTAGCCCCCTTCCCTAAAGTGGAAGGGGAAATAAAATTAATTAAGGGTTGTGATGAAAAGGAACGTTTTCGGTATCCCGGTTTATCAATATCAGGTGCGTTTGCCCGGTTTTTCGTTTGAAGGGCCGCTGGATTTGTTGTTGCAACTTATCGAGCGCAACGAATTGCCGATTGCCGAGATTTCGCTGGCGAATATCGCCGATGAATATACCGACTATATCAACCAGCTAACCGAAATCAATCCGGCGGAATTGTCCGAATTTCTGGTAATTTCGGCCAAATTGTTGCTGATTAAAAGTGCCGCGTTGTTGCCCGCCCCACCCGCCCGCCCTGGTGCTGCCGAACAGGGGCCAAGCGAGGCCGAGGAGTTGTTGTCCCAATTGCGCGAGTACAAACGCATCCGAGAGGCTTCCCAATTTTTGCAGGAGCGGCAGGAACAGGCTCTACACTCCTATCCCAGCCAGCGTATCGGCCCCAGCGAAACCCAACTGCGTGAGGTTAACGCTGTCCTGGAGAAATTAGGGCGGGCGCAAGCGGGCGAAGGGTTGCAGGGTTTAAAGCTCAACGACCTCCTTTCACTGGTGAAACGTCGCCTTAATAGCCAGCAACAGCAACAACTAAAACTGCCGCTGGCTCTCAACCCGGAAGGGTTGGCAACGCTAGGCCGCTCGGTAAAAATCGAAGACCGCATCATTGTGTTAGAGGAGCGGCTGAAAACTGAGAAACAGGTGGCCTTTACCAGCCTGTTCGAGCCTTCGGAGCAGGACGAGAAGCAACAAAATATCGAGATAATCGTAACCTTTATGGCGGTGCTGGAGCTACTACGCCGCAAGACCGCCACCGCCCACCAGGACGCGCTTTTCGGCGAAATATTTGTTGAAAAAGCCTGAACGGGGGACGGGGTAGAGAAGTACCGAGTAGGGGCGGTTCGCGAACCGCCCGACCGAAAATATTCACAAGGATGAGCGGGATAAACAGGATGTTTCGTAGGGGCAACCAGCAGGTCGCCCTGTACTCAGGGTATGCTGGTCGCCCTGCATCGGGGAAATTCGTAGGAGCAGGCTCAGTCCTGCGATTATCATCGGATGGCGGAGCATCCTCCTACAAATTTCCTTGATTTTGGATATTCGATTTTAGATTAAATAAAGAGACAAAAAACATGCTAGAAGTTCAACCAAGGCCGATTGCCCGTGAGGCGCAGGTGGCCTATTTTCAGGAAATGTTAGAAATTTATAGCCCCAGCCACGCCGAGAAGGAAGTGGCGGAATATTTAGCCGAGCGTATGCAGGGCTGGGGTTTTCGGCGGGCCTATGTGGACGAAGCCGGGAACGCCGTTGGTGAAATCGGGGCGACAGCAGAGCATGCCACCAAAACCATCGTGCTGCTTGGTCATATTGATACCGTGCCGGGTTTTATTCCGGTGCAGATAATGGAAGATGGCGATACTATTTACGGGCGCGGCTCGGTAGATGCCAAAGGGCCGTTTGCCGCTTTTACGTTGGGGGCGGCGGCTCTGGCTGGACAGCAAGAGGCTCTGGCTGCTGCCAGAAAACGGATTGTGCTGGTGGGGGCGGTGGAAGAAGAAGCCGCCAGTAGCAAGGGAGCGCGTTTTGCTGCTAATCAGTATCGCCCCGATTTTTGTATTATCGGTGAGCCAAGCGGCTGGTCGAATATAACGTTGGGCTACAAGGGCCGGATGCTGATAAATTATGAGCTGGCCCGCGATACCAAACACACCGCCGCTGATGGCCCCAGTGCTTGCGAAGAAGCGGTAGATTTTTGGAACGTCCTAAAATCTTTCGCCACCGAGTTTAACCAGGGCAAAAGCATTTTCGAGACCTTGCAAGCCTCCCTGCGGAGTTTCAACAGTCAGGCCAACGGTTTTCAGGAAATAGCCCATCTGTTTATCGGTTTGCGTCTGCCTGTAAACTTTCCTACCGACGAATTTTTGCTGAAACTGGACGAATGGAAGGTGGATGCCAGCCTGAAGCTAAGTGGCGAGGAATTGCCGATAAAAACTGACAAGAATAATGGCCTGGTGCGGGCTTTTCTGTCGGCAATTCGGGCGGAGGGCGGGCAACCCAAGTTCCGTTATAAAACTGGCACGAGTGATATGAACGTGCTTGCCCCCATCTGGAAATGCCCGATTTTGGCCTATGGCCCCGGCGACAGCAGCCTTGACCATACCCCCCACGAACACGCCAGCCTCGCCGAACTAGAACGCGGCGCAAATGTGATTCAAAGGGTTTTGTGGGAACTATAAGATCAGATGGATATATAAATTGTCGTAGTGACCTCTGCCATTCCGAAAAGGGTAGACACAGAAGTCTACCCCTACAGGTAAACCGGTTCTATATAGAGTAGCTGCGACTATCCTTCCTGTACTCAGCGGGATGCTGCGCCCTCGCTGGCTGCTTGCACCTATCAAACGTATATTGGTTTAGGTTCGCTTCCTTTGATAATGGTAGTAAGAGTGCCGGGCTGTTTGTGACCCCAATCGGTTTCGACACAATATTGGAACAGGGTATCGAAAAATTGGCGGACGGGCGGGGCGGTGATACCCGCTTTGCCTAACACCTGTTGAGTTTTGGAGTCATCAAATTGAAGTTTTAGGGCGAGGTAGGGATAATAAGGCTCACCGAGTTTGAGAGTTTTGAGGGTATGTGTATTCAAAAATAAATGGCTCAGGCGACTTTCGGCCAGTTTCAAAAAACCAGGATGGAGCATCAAGGGTGGTTTTACCCCAAAGAAATTTATGGCGGCGCGGGCAATTTCGCCAACGGTAATCAGGTTTTCCCGTCCGGCAGTGAGGTGGTAGGTTTGGCCTATCGCTTCTGGTAGGCTGCTGAGGTGCGTAATGGCACGGGCCACATAATCCACTGGTACTAAATCTACCAGACTGCTATTGATGGCAGGCAAAACCCGCATCTGGTTCATAGCATATACCCTAATAGGCCAGTAAAAAGCCTTGAAATTGCCAGTTTCGCCCGTGCGGGAGTTACCGATAATTATGCTGGGGCGCATTACAGTTACGGGTAGCTCGTTCTTAGCCACCCGCATCATAATTTCGGTTTCGTATTTGCTCATCTCGTAGGTATTATGGAAGCCCTTGTTGTGTTCAAGCTCATTCTCGTAGACTACCCCTTTGCGCTTTCCGGCAACATAGGCCGTGCTAATATAGTCAAAACGGGCTTCTAACCCGGCGCGGCGGGCGGCGCGGGCCAGTTCCAACACATTACGAGTACCTTCCAGGTTAATCTGGCGGGCTTCCTCCAGAGGTTGGTCAAAGCGCACGGCAGCAGCACAATGGATAATATGGGAGGTGCGGGCGGCGGTTTCCAGCCAGAGTTCCGGGGAAAGTCCCAGATGAGGCTCGGTTACGTCTCCGTCAAGTATCACTACCCGCTTGAGGGCATCTTCCTGAGCCACCCCATTCAAACGTTTACGCATGATGGCCCGGATGCGTTTCTCGGCATTGCCACCCTTGCCACCCCGCGCAATCACCAGCAACTTTACTTCCGGGCGTTCGGCTAACAGCGTGAACAATACCTCTTGCCCAAGTGCGCCCGTCGCCCCGGTCAGCAAACAAAAGGTTTCGTCAGGCAAACTGTAGGCTGGCGCACCCATAGAAGTAATCCCTTTCCGCCACCATCTTGAAATAATTAATGGCAACCTAATAACATAAATGGAGTTCATTCTAAACAGATGAAGCTGTCAAAAGGATATTATTAATCGGGGTCTTTGACAGTAGTCAGGACTACAGAGGTGAGATTCAGTAGCAAGACAATCGGGCATTTCCTATGCATTATAGGCTATTCTTCAGTTGGTGGCAAAGTTCGCAGATAGTGGTCGAAAACTTGACCTGAAACTTCGATATGGCGACGGATAATTTGCTCGGCGGTGGCGGAGTCTCCATTACGGATTGCGGCAAACAGTTGCTCGTGCTCTTGATAAGCCTGTTCCGCCCGACCCTCTACTAAACCCAGGCTATTGAAGGGGAGTTGTTTCCAGAGATCGGTAATCATTTGTTTGAGGCGGGGGGAGTGAGCTTCTTCGTAAAGCCGCAGGTGGAGATGGTGGTTAATGCTAACCGTTTCAGCCCGTCGCACCTGATTAAGAGCCTGTTTTAGTTCAGCCTGAAACCCGGCAAGGTCAGCCAGAGTAGCTATACACCGGTCAGGGTCTTGCCGCAGATTTTCCACCGCAATTTTGGTAGCGTAACATTCCAACAAAACCCGTAGCCGATAATGCTCCTCTAGCTCCTCCAGGCTCAGGCGGGTTACATAGACCCCTTGATGCGGGATGGATTTCACCAGCCCTTCGGCCTCAAGTTTACGCAAAGCCTCCCGCACGGGCGTGCTGCTAATCTGAAAACGGGCGGCTAATTCTTCCTGACGCAACTTTTGACCTGGTTTTAGCTCGCCGTTCTGGATAGCATTGCGGATTTGCTCCACAATGTAATCGCGTTTAAGCAAAAATCTTTGTTCAGTCACAGACCTAACCCCCTAGCCCCCTTCACTGATACAATCCTAACAGACCTATGGTGCATCGGACAAACCCTCACCCTGCCCTCTCCATTAGAAATGGAGAGGGAAAATACTGCTCCCACGTCCCCTGTCCCTCGATTTTAGATTTCCAACCGACAACCGACAACTGACAACCGTTTATTCCCCGCTGGGGGAGGCCATTTCTGCCACAGGCACAGCTTGCGGGGTTGGAGTAGAAGGTTTGGCGGTAGGCATAAACAGGCTCAAGGCCAGAATCGCCAGTGGTAGGAAGGCGATAATCACCATCGTCTGACCTATGCCAAACCAGTCGGCGTATTTGCCCAGAGCCGCCGCACCGAGACCACCTGCCCCAAAGCCTAACCCCAACGTCAGCCCCGAAGCCAGCCCAATACTTTTGGGCATAATTGCCTGAGCCATCACCACCGTCAGAGACGAGGCCGAAATCAGGGCTGCCCCGGCAATTGCAATCGCCACCAACTGGATTATCCCACTTGTGTTCAGGAAAATTAACAGGGCTGGACAGGTTATTAGCATTGAACCTGCCATTACATTTTTACTGCCAAGCCTGTCAGCTAAACGCCCGCCAATTAAAGTGCCAATAGCTCCAGCAAATAAAAAGACCGCCAGTAAAAAGGCCGCTTCCTCTTTTGAACCACCCGGCAGGGTTAAGAGATAGAGCGGGATAAAAGTCACCATCCCGGTCTGGATTACCGAACGGAAGCTGATAATTGATAGTAGCAGCGTCATTATCCCCACTAGACCCCGCCGCCCCTTAACCTCATAGGAAGCCTTTTTGCGGCTGGTGGCGGGCTGATTTTTTGCTAATACCGAATATTCTGCATACAGGGGCAAAAGTCGCCACAGTAAAAAAGCCGCGATTGAGGCCGGGATTAGCAGCACAAAAACCCCGCTAAAGCCGAAAATGGCAATTAGCAAGGTGGTCAGAATTGGCCCAATCGTAAATCCCAGATTCCCACCCACGAAAAAGACTGAAACTCCCGTCGCCTTGACCGGGCCACTGACGTAATTGGCATTGCGCGAACCTTCGGGATGATAGGCCGCCGACCCCAGGCCGCTTATTATCACTACCAGCAATACCAGCCAGTAACTCGGCATAAATAGCACCAACACCGTCCCACCAGAAGCCAGCAACACCCCTGACGGCAATAGCCAGCGCAGGGGCTTTTTATCACTGATGATGCCGAACAATGGTTGGGTAAAGGAGGAGGTCAGGCTATTCAGGGTTATTATCAGGGCCGCCGACCCATAATCCAGGTTATAGGTGACGTAGAGTAGCGGTATCATCACTGCCAGGGAGCTGGTTTGCATATCCACCGCCATATGCCCGATAGCTAAGGTTCCCAGAGCCAATTTATTTAGTTTGTACTGCAAAATCTCCTCCTCAGAAAAGTATTGAGTAGCGAGTAACGGGTAACGCGTCGAAAGTTGTTAGTTGTTGGGTTTTCCCATCCCCCATCCCCTGATACCTATTAGATTTTAGATATAATATCTTATATCTAAATATATCCAGATTTCAGCCGCCTGTCAACCTATGAAAATGGCAATTTTGCCCGCTAAACTTGACCATTTTTGGCGTTACCTCTATACTTTTACAAAGATTTAACCGCACAATACCCCTGAAGTTGGCTTTCGTTCAAGCCATAACTTTTTCATGTCTATACCATGTCGTGATAAGTAGGGGTGGGTTTCAAACCCACCCGGTCAGGTTATAAGCCCGACCCTACTGTGCTTGGTATAACAACCTACAACCAATAAGGAGAGTCAAAGATGACCGATGAACGCAGCCTTAATATTGATGACATAAAACAGATTTGCGTGGTGGGGGCGGGCACAATGGGCTCGCAAATCGCCCAGCAACTGGCCTTGCACGGCTACGCCGTAAATCTGACCGATGCCATTGCCGCTAACATCGAAAAGGGCATTGCCGGAAACCGCACCCAACTCCAAAACCGCGTAACCAAAGGCAAACTAACCCAGGAAAAGGCCGATATCGCGCTGGAACTGGTTAAAGGAGTGCCGAGTTTAGAGGAAGCCGCTGGAAATGCCGACTTTGTAATTGAGGCGGTTTTTGAAGACCTGGAGGTAAAACAAGACATTTTCGCCAAACTGGACAAAATTTGCCAACCCCACACTATTCTAGCCTCTAATAGTAGCACCATCGTAATCAGCAAAATCGCCGAAAATATTGAGCGCAAGGATAAAGCCTGCAATATGCACTTTTTCCACCCGGTGCTAGTGATGCAGTTGGTGGAGGTGGTTAAAGGGCCCGACACCAGCGAGGAAACCGCCCAGGTGACTATGGAACTATCGCGGCGGATGGGGCGTGAACCAGTGCTGATGAACAAGGAGATTTTTGGCTTTATTGTCAACTATATCCTGGGTCATATGATGGATGCGGCGATGGATTTGTACAAGGGCGGCTATGCCAGCTTTGAAGATATTGATAAAGCTATGAAGTTGGGGCTGAATCACCCGATGGGCCCGTTCGAGCTATCCGATTTTAGCGGGGTAGATGTCTGGCATTTCGTGATGTTGCAACGTTTCAAGGAAAGTGGCGACCCTAAAGACAAACCTCCGGCGTTCCTGGAAGAGATGGTCAAAGAGGGACGGTTGGGCCGCAAAGCCGGGCGCGGTTTCTACGATTACACTAAAAAGTAATAAATAAAGGAGACAAAAATATGGCTTTCGAGACGATTCTAACCGAGCGCGAAGGTTCAACCTTTATCCTGACCCTGAACCGACCTGACAAACTGAACGCCCTCAGCACCCAATTGAGTGAGGAAGTGGTTGAGGCACTTCGGCCCATCCGCAAAGACCCCGAAATTCGGGCTATTATCATCTGGGGTGGGCCAAAGGTGTTTGCGGCAGGGGCTGACCTGGGTGGTATGGCAACCCAGACTCCGGCGGATATGTTTATGCGCTTCTTTGAGGGTGGAATGTGGGATTACGTGGCAGGGATGCCTCAACCAACTATCGCGGCGATTGCCGGATATGCGTTAGGTGGTGGTTGCGAACTGGCGATGGCCTGTGATTTTCGGCTGGCAGCAGATAATGCCAAATTCGGGCAGCCCGAAATTAATGTAGGGCTTATTCCGGGGGCGGGCGGCACCCAACGGCTAACCCGGCTGGTGGGGCTGACCAAAGCTAAAGAAATGGTAATGCTGGGCGATAATATCAATGCCGAGGAAGCCTACCGCATCGGGTTAGTAAACAAAATTGTCCCGGTGGATAGTTTACTGGAAGAAGCCAAAACCTGGGCCAAAAAACTGGCGAGTAAACCACCCCTAAACCTGATGATGGCTAAACTGGCGATGGATAAAGGGGCCGATTTGAATCTTGATGATGCTATTGCGCTTGAGCGGCTGGCTTTTACTAACTTATTCAGCACCGAAGACCAGAAAGAAGGGGTCAAAGCCTTCCTCGAAAAACGCAAACCCGATTACAAAGGTCGCTAGGTTTGACCCTGCCTTGCAAAGCCGGGGTTAGCTTGATATAATCTGGCAGCGTCGGATTTTGCGATAAGCTGCGAAGGACAGGAATTAATGAAGGTTGGCTATATCCGGCCTATTGCGATTTGTGTTTGCTCGAACGCTGGACGGATTCTGGTTTTCGAGGGCAATGATTCGGTAAAAAACCAGACCTTCTATCGTCCGCTTGGTGGGGGCATAGAATTTCAGGAATTTAGTCAGCAAGCCGTCGTGCGCGAGTTTCAGGAAGAATTAAAGGTCACAATCCTTAACCCGCGCTTGCTGGGTACGCTGGAAAATATCTTTACTTATATGGCCCACGACGGTCACGAGCTGGTTTTTGTTTACGATGGGGAGTTAGCCAACCCCGAACTTTACCAGCAAGAAGAAATTATCGGCTATGAGGATGATGGCTCACCCTTTAAGGCCATGTGGAAATCGCTGGAGTTCTTCCAGAGTGGGCAAGCCCCGCTCTATCCAACTGGCTTATTGGATTTGTTACTAAAATAGAAGTTAAAATATAGAAATTACCTCGCACCTTTCTTTGTAGGGACACGATGCATCGTGTCCGGGGCAGGGGGTTAGGTTTATAAAGGAGAAAAATCTTTTGGGCGGCTTTTTAAACGTAATTCAGCTAATTCTGGCAATCTTCATCGTGGTGCTAATTCTGTTACAGGCTCGCACCAGTGGCATGAATAGCTCTTCCGCCAGCGATAGCAGCAAGATTTTCAGCTCACGACGGGGCTTTGAACTACGCTTATTCCAGTTTACCATTATCTTTGCAGTGCTTTTTGCCCTGGTAGCCCTTACCAACAGCCTGGTTAAGCAATAAAGGCTATTGAGTGGTAAGCCGACTACGGTTACAGGTTTTCGTAGCGGGGGTGGGCTTCCTGGCAATCGCTTTGTCGTTAGCTTACTTCTTGCTGGCAGTGTCACGCCAACAAGAACCAGGGCGGGGTGGTACTTACGTTGAGGGATTTGTGGTAGAGGGTTCGCCCGAACTTGTCCTGAACCCTCTGATGCAAGTCAACGACCTTAGCCGCGATGTTTCTTCGCTTATCTTCAGTGGCCTCACCCGCAACGCCGTTGATGGTACGGTTAAGGAAGACCTTTCGGATGGCTGGGGGCCAATTGACGATGGCAAGACCTGGGAATTTCATATCCGGCAAAATGCCCGCTGGCAGGATGGAACCCCGGTTACGGCCCGTGATGTAGTGTTTACGGTTGGTTTGATTAAAAGCCCCGATTTTGGCACTTATAGCCCCGCCGCCCGTGCCCTTTCCGACATCTGGCAAGATATTGAGGTAGACAGGCTGGGCGATTATAACGTGCGCTTCCGCCTGACCAAAGGGGTTTGGACACCTTTCCTCAATTACACCAGCTTTGGGATTCTCCCCGAACACATTCTGGGCAAACAGTCGCTTTCCGAAATCCGCCGAGCCGAGTTTAATAACGCCCCAATTGGCAGTGGTCCTTTCAGCCTCAAAACTGGCGGAATTGCCCGCGACGGTGTGACGCTGACCGTAAATCCCCTTTATTATGGCGATAAGCCCTTCATTGATAAAATTTGGCTGCGCTATTACCCTAGTGCCAGTGCCGCCATGTCCGCCCTTGAAACCCGGCAAGTGGAGGGGGTTTCGTTTGTGCCAGTGGAAGACCGCACCAGTCTTGCCAATAATAAGGATTATATAGAGATTTCCGCCCCGGTTGCCGCCAATACCTTTTTATTCCTGAATTTAGACCGCACTGACCGTTTTGCCGAAAAAGAGGTACGGCAAGCAATTGCCTACGCCATCAACCGCCAGTCCTTGATTAAGGAAGAGTTTGCTGGTCAGGCCACTCTTAGCAATTCGCCGATTCTTTCCTACTTGTGGGCTTTCAAGCAAAATATTAAAATCTACGACTATAATCCTAGCAAGGCCCGTGACATTTTGGAAAAGGCGGGTTGGAAGAACAATAGCGAGGGGGTGCGCTCCAAAGAGGGGCAACCACTCACTTTTAGTATTTTGGTAGGTAACGCCGACTCTGCCTCTATCGCCGAACGCATTCGGGCAGACCTGGGCGCGGTGGGGATTGTGGTGCAGGTGCGGATTTCGCCTAGCCCCCAATCTTTGCAAAGTGACCTGGAAAATCGCCGTTTTGACGCTCTGTTGCTGGCGACCAAAGGGGTTATCAATGACCCCGATGTTTATCAAATCTGGTCTACAGGCAAGCCCTTTAACTATAGCAACTGGAAAAATGACAAAGCCGACCTCTTAATCGAGAAGGCCCGCACCAGTCTGAACCAGGGCGAACGCAAGCAGCTTTACGACCAGTGGCAGGATATTTTTGCCGATGAACTGCCCGCCATCCCCCTTTATTATGAGTCCTACAGCTACGCCGTTAGTAGCAAGGTGCAGGGTATCGAGCCGGGTAAACTCAAAATCGTAAATGAGTTCAGTGACCGCTTCAAGGATATTACCTCCCGCTACGTCATTACCAATACTAAATTCGGCTAAACGGTTGTTGGTTATTGGTTGTTAGTTGTTGGTTGGAAATTTCGTAGGGGCGTGGTTTGCAACCCGCCCTTTTCAGTATTAATTGTAGGGGTAGGTCCCCGTGCCTGCCCTGCTAGTATTGGGGAAATTCGGATAAAAATTACCCGGCAATAAATCACCGGGCTAAAAGAACCCACAACCCAACCAATCGGATTTATTTCTTAAAATTAGCTACCCTGCTAAAAACATAGGCTCTCTTAGCGCGGTGGCTTTAGTCCCGCGCAAACCAATCAAGACACCAAATTCTTATTTTTCAGGTGAAAAACTATGCAAATTGATGACGATGAAGATATAAACATCGAACAATATGATTTTTTAGTCTATGCTTCCCATCATCAATTTTATATAGACGATTTAGATTTATCAAAAGATTTTTTAGGGGAATATACCGACATAGCAGCTTGGTTGAGAACCTTCCCTGGCACTATTATGGTTGAAACTGCTTGCGATGATATTGTGCCTGTGAGGGTAATTGTGCAGGATAGAAAACCTGATGATAAGTATTTTGTCAGGTGGGACCATGTAGCCGAAGCCAGTATTAATGTACCTTCAGATAACCTATATCTGACTGTAAGCGTAGCTCCAAACGACGATTCTCAAAAAATCCCCATAAAAACAGGGATTTACCGCGCCCGGATATACTGGGCAGGTATTAATTATATGCAACAATTGAAGGAGCTTGGCGAGGAATATTACAAAATTATTTTTTGGCCGGAAGAATACAAGCCGATTCAGGTATTAAAAGGCCATCACAAAGACGCTTTATTGCAGACTTTTGGGGTTGACCGAGATATTGCTCAAAAGATTTTTGCCGAGATAGAAGCTCAATATAGCGAGGAAACCCGTCACTATCATACTGGTGCACACATCAAGGCGATGCTGGATTTTATATCCTACTATTATTACGAACTATATAATCCCCTAGCTGTCCACCTCGCCATCTGGTTTCACGATGTAATCTACGATACCAGAGCCAAAAATAACGAGGGAAAAAGTGCTGAGTACGCCGAGAAAGTTTTGAGTGAGGTGGGCGTGCCGGGTGAGGTTATCACGCGGGTGAAAGAGTTGGTGCTGGCGACCAAAAGCCATCAAGCCCCGCCCGACGACTTCGACTGCCAGCTATTCCTGGACTGTGACTTGGCAATTCTGGGAGCCACGAAAGATGTTTACGATGAGTATGCCAAAAACATTCGGTTGGAATATAGCTGGGTTTCGGAGGAGGATTATCGGCGGGGACGCAAACAGGTTTTAGAGAAATTTTTACAACGCGGTAGAATATTTTACGTGTATAATTACGAAGGACAAGCAAGAAGAAACCTTGAGCGGGAAATAGCAAGTTTAGGGTAAGGGAAGAAAAACAAATAACATGAAAGCAGAAATCCTCTCGATTGGCACCGAATTATTGCTAGGGCAAATTACCGATACTAACGCCCAATGGCTGGCGGAACAGCTACCAGCGTTAGGCATAGACCTCTTTTTTATTTCGCAGGTAGGAGATAACCGGGGACGACTGGTAGAAACCTTGCGTAAAGCCTGGGAACGCAGCGATTTTATAATCTGCACGGGCGGACTTGGCCCCACCGACGACGACCTTACTCGCGAGGCTATCAGCGACCTAATGGGCGAAGAAATGGTCGTTCAGTATAATTATGCCGAAACCCTGCGCGAATATTTCAACAAGCGCGGCGTAATTATGCCCGAAAAGAATATTAAACAAGCTACCTTGATTGCCTCGGCTCAATTCCTGGAAAACCCAATTGGCACTGCTCCCGGTTGGTGGGTACAAAAAGGCGAGAAAATAATAGTGGCGATGCCCGGTGTCCCCCACGAAATGAAACAGATGTGGGAAACTCAAGCCCGCACCCGCCTGAAACCCCTGCTGCCGGGCGGTATTATCGTCAGCAAAACCCTGAAAGTGCTGGGTAAAGGTGAGTCGGTAGTGGAGGAAATGGTCAAGGAGTTAATTTCTTCCAACAACCCCACGATGGCAACCTACGCTAAACCAGATGGGGTCCATCTACGAATAACCGCCAAAGCCGCCGATGAAGAAACGGCCCGCAGTTATATTTTTGAGGCTGAAATGAAGTCGCGCAACCTGCTCGGCACGCTGATTTATGGTGAGGACAGCGAAACTATCGAGGGCGTGGTGGGCGAGATGCTAACTGACCGCAATTTCACCCTGGCGGTGATGGAGTCGGGCACAGGCGGCACGGTCTCGGCCTTATTGTCCGAAGCTCCTAATAGTGTGCAGTTCTTCCGGGGCGGTATGGTCAGCCAACAACGCTCGATGCTGGCGGGCTGGGGCGTGGACAGCAATATGGTGGAGACCTACGGCATAATGAGCAAAGAGGTGGCAGAGGCAATGGCGAGTGCTGCCCGTCACCAGATGGGAGCCGAGGCTGGACTAGCGGTGTGCGCCTCACCTGGGCCAGGGGAATTCGAGGGCAAACCGGGCGGGCATATTATTATCGCGGTAGATTTGGACGGCTCACTCAAAAGTTCTGACCTGTATTATCGCACCAAACCCGCCGAAGTTAAACGTCTCTCTGCCGTTCTTTCACTGAATCTACTGCGACATGCTCTTCTCAAATAACAAAAATTAGTCTATAATAAATGAACTTAATAAAGGAACAGGGGGACAAGGCACTGTGATGCCTGTCCCTTTTTCGTTTATAGTTTTAAGAAGCAAATTTGCCCCGTCTTTGCCCCGTCCTACCACCACCAAATTGCTATGAGAGTGACTGTTGAGTAGTACAATCGGGAACAATGTCGTTCCCTGGGAAGGTAAAACCTATGAGTACGAATAACAATTATGTTGGCTATAGCCGCAATTCACGCCGCGTTAGAACCGCCGTAAGAGCCCTCTCGGTAGCGGGTGGGGGTGCAACCGCTCTGTTGACCACGATTTCGGCCTATGTGGGCTATCGGGCCGTAAAACCCCGCCGTCGCCTGATGCTCGAAGTTTCCCCTGGCTTGATTCTATCGCCTGAGAGTATCTCTTTTAATAGCACTGATGGCCTCAAGTTGAGCGGACATTTTTATCCAGCCCAAAACGATGGGCGGACTATAATAATTTGTCATGGCTTTCACGGTGGGGCGGTTGATTTGCATGATGCGGCCCTTAGTTTGCAAGGGCGGGGCTTTAACATCTTTACCTTTGACTTCCGGGGCTGTGGGTCAAGTGGGGGGCGCACTACTTCAGTGGGCTATTATGAGGTGCGCGATTTATTAGGCGCAGTGGATTATATCAAGCAACGCCCAGAGGTTAACGCCAACCTGATTGGGGTGCATGGCTTTTCGATGGGTGGGGCTACCGCGATTATTGCCGCCGCCAGTTCGTTGGATATTAAAGCGATTATTACTGATAGTGCCTTCGCCAATCTTGACCATTTGCTGGCGACCAACTTCCGCCACTTCTATCGCTTGCCCAAATTCCCCTTCAAGCCAACGACGGTTCTTGCCAGCAAGGTGTTCAGCAACACCGTCAACAAAAGGGTGCATCCTGACAAAGCCCTTGCCAAAATGAATAAAGAAGAGCGTAATATACCATTGTTCATTATTCACGGTGAACTGGATCGAGCGATTCCTGTAGCCCAGGCGCAGCGTTTGTATGATTTACACCAGGGGTCAAAAGAGTTGTGGATTGTGCCGGACGCGAATCATGTGGTGGCGATGTATGCCGACCACGAAGAATATCTTGATAGAGTGGCAGGTTTCTTCAATCGCTACCTCCGCCAACCTACCCCGAACCTCGTCTAAAAGTAACGAGTAACGAGTCGAAAGTTAAAGGTCTAAAGTCTAAAGTTATAAGGTTGAAATCCCTTGACTTTGGATTTTAGACCTTCGATTATTCTTTATCCTTACTTCTTTGTTCGATGTTAAACAAAAGAGCCAACCCCAGCACGACCAGCAGGAGTAACCAGGCTCCGCTCTGAAAGAAGGCGGTAAAGCGGGCAAAGGGAGTATCATGATAGAAGCGCGGCGCAAAATCCGGGCGCGTGCCATTTTGCCAATATTCCAAACTTTTCAGGATGGGCGAGAAAGGCCACTGGTAAATCATTTGCGCGAAAAGGGTGCCATCCTTAGCGTACTGACTGGCATAAAGCTGATAGCTCACCACCACCGATAATAATTGAATCAGGAAACTGAGTATAATGCAAAAAAAACTTAGGACACCCAGCCCCAGAGCTGGTAGCATTTTTCGGCTAAATGATCTCCAGCTAACTTTGCTCAGTAAATCGAAAAGGGCCGCCACTGGAAGAAAGGCCAGAGGCAGAAGTGGCACTAAAAAGCGTGGCCCCCAAACCCCGCCCCCAAACCAGTCGTACCAGAGGCTATACAGAAACAGGTATGACAGGCTAATCCCACCTACCAGCAATAGAATTCCCTTCCCTCCTTGCGCTTTTACCAACCCTGGTATACCCGCCAGCCCCAGCAACAGCACCGGATTATAGAGAAAAATACTCTTACCGGGGCTAAAAAGCAGGCCATATAGCCCTTCCCATAGGGGAGTGGTGAAACCGCCATCTAGCTCTACCCCGTAGCCAGTGGCTAAAGGGTTGCCAAAACGAGCCCAGTTCCACCAACCTACTACTAGCAGCCAGCCCAGTAGCGGAGTTCCCCAGGCCAGCGCAAGTTTTAGCCCCACCCGATATGACCTCCCGGATTGCCACCATAAGGTCAGGAAATAAAGCAAGAATACTGGCAATATCGCCAGATTCAGGCTACGGGTCGCCACTGCCAACCCCAGGCTAAAGCCCGCTAATATCGCCCAGCGTTGCAACGGTTGGTTACGGTAGGCCAGGGTGGCGGCCAGGGCCGTTATAAGGCATAACATTACCAATGGCTCACTCAAAAAAGTTCGGCTGTAATGCCAGCTCATTGTAGTAATCCCAAACAGCACGCCGCATAAAAAGGCAATTCTCTTGCTATAACCCAGGCTACGCACTGCCCAATAAAGCACCACCGCCGACAGTGCGACTAAAAACGGGCCTAATAGTAGCGTCAAGTAGGTAGTAAGGCCCGCCGTGTTCACTCGCCCGGAGAGCATAAAAGGAAAACGCTCTGAAAGAAGTTGACCTAGCGCATAGAATGGAGTACCCACCAGTGACAATCCTATACCGTATTTGGAATGAAATGGAGCGACATTGGGGAAAGAACTTATCAATTTTGCAGGATTTCCTGCCGCAATATTATCCGAAACCGCCAACATTATTTGGTCGTCGCCATAACTCAGGTAGCCCCGCATGGTAGCCAGGTAAAGGAGTAGCAGCCCACAAAACAACAATAGGGCGGGGCTATCCCACCAGGAGCGGCGGAGAGGTTGAGGCGGGAAACGCCTGTAAATAAAAAGTTTTAGCCCGGCGACTACCGCTAGTTGCCCTAACACTACCTGTAGCCCTGTTAAAATCAGGTCGGAATGGAGCAGGCGGCTGGTTTCGGGCCAAAGGTAAAGTATTCCCACTAACAGAAAGGTAGCAGTCGAAAGGCTAACGGTTAATCGCCTCGGTAAAGCTATCAGCTTGGCTAATAAGAAAGGTAGTAAACCGACCCCCGCCCACCACAGCAAAGTAAAGGGCGGAGGAATGTTAATCCCAAACTGATTCTTCACTGCTGCTACCTCCACCCAATCCAACACCAAACCCAAGTCTTTACGCCCTTTGTCCTCAGCAAAGGTATCCAGTGGGCGGAAGGTGATAGCTAGTTCCTCCGGCCCCCAAATAATATTTTTTGGGCGCAAGGTATAGACTTGGGGTGTACCATCCAGCTTTGGACGACCTACTTCCTGCCCATTAGCAATAATTACCACCTCTACCAAATGGTTATCCGGGCGGGGGGCGGCGGCGTGGAATCGTAGCTCGTAGGGCGCACCAGGGTAATAAAGGTTTACAAAGCTCTCCCGCTTTGACCAACGAAAATTGAACTCGGTATTTTGCTCTTCAGGATAGAATCCTGCCAGATAGGGGGAGTCGCCAGGCGTTCCTACTTCCAATCGAAAACTATAAGGCTGCACCTGATAACAAAAAAAGAGCAAGGCTAAACCTGCCCCTAATATAAATAGCCACCCGAACTGGCTAAAGATAGGGCGGATAATTTTTACTGGTTTTGGCGTGGTGGTATTTATTTCTCTAAATCTACTAACTTTGTATTTTTAACCAACAACTAACAACCAAGAACCAAGAACTTTTTACCGACAACCGACAACTGACCACCGACAACCGTCTACGGTGCTCCCGCACAGATAAAACTAACGTGGTTTTTGTTGATAAGCACGGTATTAGCGGTAAATTTCAGAGTGGGATTTGGTAGGTAAAAAATAGTGGCATCGGTTACACCAATAAATAATTCGGGCCGATCAAGTAAAACTGTCTCAAGTTCAAGCTCTTGCTCAAGGTGCAAATTTCCGCTCACCTCAAAGTTACCGAGAGCCAATAACACCCGTCGTTGTAGGAGATAACCAGAAATCCGGGCGCGTCGAGCCAGACGATCATTTACGATTTCTTCGTTTGGCACAGCTATCACAATCGAGTTTTTATTTATCCGGGCAAAACGACTCTCAATTGGTTGGTCGAGCGGACGCACCAAACTCCCCGTAATAACGCTGGCTAGTAAAAGACTAGCTACCCCCGTATTTAAAACCCCATTGGTGCGAAAGGCTGAGGTGGTTATTTCCCCGGTGATGCGGTGGAAATCGGTAAAGACTTCCATTAACATCTGGTGTTCGGCAGGCATTTCAGCCTTTATATCGGAAACTGTGGAATTGTCCATACCCGACTCCTGATTAAGAATGATACCCCAACATGGCTGAATATATGCTGCGTATTATATAGAAAAACAGGTGATTTTTCTAGCCCTGATTGCTTTCTGATTTCGGTTTTTAGCTGGCAGCTTTAGATTATTTTAGCAATTAAAGGGGGCGGCGCAACAGGATTTTTACTATAGGTATAAGCTGTTAGCAAATATTCCCGAACCTCGGCAGCTTTTTCGGGACTGGATGCATGAATTTCCAACAAAGACTGGCCTTTGTCCACCCATTCCCCCACTTTTTTGTGCAAAATAAAGCCCACTGTCGGGTCAATATTATCAGTCTTAACCTTGCGACCCGCCCCCAGCGTATAAGCGGCAATCCCAATAGTCTCAGCATCCATCGCGGCAATATAACCAGACTCAGGGGCATTAAGCTCCTCGCGGTAAGGCGCAAGGGCGATAAGCCGGGGGTCATCCAACACCGCCGTATCCCCACCCTGGTTAGCCACAAACTGTTTTAACTTGGTGAAAGCCGCACCACTTTGGAGAACCTGTTGCATCTGCTGGCGGGCTTCCTGTTCATTCTCAGCCCGCCCGCTCATCACAATAAGCTGACTACCCAGAATATAAGCCAATTCCAGCAAATCCGCCGGGCCATGCCCCTGCAAAGTTTCGACAGCCTCGCGCACTTCCAGGCTGTTACCTACCGCAAACCCTAACGGCTGCTCCATACTGCTTAAAACCGCCCTCACCTTGCGACCTGCCCCGCGCCCGATAGCCGCCATCGTTTCGGCTAACTGCACCGCATCTTCCAGGCTTTTCATAAACGCGCCCTTGCCGTGCTTTACATCTAACACAATGCAGTTTGCGCCTGCCGCAATCTTTTTGCTCATAATGCTGGCGGCAATCAGGGGGATGCTCTCGACTGTGCCCGTCACATCCCGCAGGGCGTAAAATTTACCATCGGCAGGGGCTAGTTCACTACTTTGCCCACTAACCACCAACCCGACCTTACGGAAAGCCTCCCGGAACTGCTCATCGCTCAGGGCGGCGTGAAAACCGGGAATAGTTTCCAATTTATCTACCGTCCCGCCAAAGTAGCCCAGCCCACGCCCGCTCATTTTAGCTATCGGCAAACCCGTAGCGGCAACCAGAGGCGTAACCACCATTGTTGTCTTGTCACCGACCCCGCCCGTACTATGTTTATCGGCGACCACCGGGGCAATATCGCTCAGGTCTAGCTGTTTGCCGCTGTGAGCCATCGCCAGGGTCAAGGCCACCGTTTCGGGGGCATTCATCCCCTGAAAATAAATCGCCATCGCCAGAGCCGCCGCCTGATAATCGGGAATATCTCCGACAGTAAAACCCTGCACGAAAAATTCTATTTCTGCGGTAGAAAGTTCGCCACCATTCCGTTTTTTTATTATTATGTCAACTGAGCGCATAGTTATAGTAGTTTTTGGTTCCTGGTTATTGGCTATTAGTTAAAGGTCGTAAGTCGTCGGAAAATATTAACAAGGATGGCAGGGTATTTCGTAGGAGCAGGCTCTGTCCTACGATGATTATCGGATGGCGGAGCATCCTCCTACATTATTCTTTGTTTTTATTTCCGACAACCGATAACTGGCAACCGACAACCGTTACTTCTCCAAATGATACGGCACGCTGGTGATAACCACACCGGGCCGCAGGAAAAGTGCCGCTTTTAGCCGGAAGGCTGTCTGGTTATGTAATAGCCGTTGCCACCACTTGGCGGTTACAAATTCGGGAATAACTACCGTAATAGTCTCGCCCTTCTCCTTGCGGTGCAGGTCATCAATATAGGCCATCAAGGGGCCAATAATTGAGCGATAGGGCGTTTCAACCGCTACCAACGGAATATCCATCCCCTTTTCGTCCCAAAGCTCCCGCAACCGCTCAATCGCCTCGCTGCTATCACTGACATAAACCGCCGTAACCTCATCCGAAAGGGCGCGGGCATAGGATAAAGTCCGCAAAGTCACCTGATTCAAGTCGTTAATTGGCACAAGGATGGTGTGATGATCCATATTCAGCGTACCAACCTGGGGTCTATTGTTTATTTCCACTTCTTGAGATACACGAGTATAGTGATGATGGATAATTCGGAACATCATATACAAAATTGGAATCAGGGCGATAATAATCCAGGCTCCTAACAGGAACTTGGTGGCAGCGATAATAACCGCCACTATCAAGGTCGCGATAGTCCCCATCCCGTTGAGTATCAGGCTCTTGCGCCAACCAGGAGTCCGCAACCGCCACCAGCGCACCACCATCCCCGCCTGTGACAGCGTGAAGGAAGTAAACACCCCAACGGCGTAGAGCGGAATCAAGGCACTGACACTACCTTTGAAGATAACTACCAGGATACTAGCTAGAATCCCCAGGGCGATAATCCCAGTAGAATAGGCCAACCGATCACCCTGATGTTTGAACAGATTAGGTAAGAAGCGGTCACGGGCCAAAAACCAGGAGAGACGCGGGAAATCGCTAAAGGCGGTATTAGCCGCCAACACCAATATCATAGTAGTGGTAAATTGCACCACATAATAGAAAAAACTGTCCCCAACGATGCGGTGGGTAAGTTGCGAAATTACAGTCTCATAGTTAGAGGCATCTTGCTCAATCGGTATAATTTTATATTTATCACTAACTGCCATAATAGTAATACCCAGAAAGAGTACCACCAGAATCCCCGCCATCCAACTCAAGGTAATTCGAGCATTCTTGGCTTCAGGAGCGGCAAAAGCGGGCACACCGTCCGAGATGGCTTCCACCCCCGTTAGAGCCGTACACCCGGAAGCAAAGGCCCGTAAAACCAGAAAAATCGTAAGTTGCTCGGTGTGGTCCAGGGCCGCGACCTGGGGTATAGCTACCGGGCTGCCAATACTAAAACCAAAAACGATGTTTAAGACCCCTAATATTAGCAAGACGCTCATGCTAAAAATAAACAGATAGGTCGGGACGGTAAAGAGTGCCCCACTCTCGCGTACCCCTCGCAGGTTGGCGATGGTTATAAAAGCGATGAAGAAGATGCAAAACTCTACGGTAAAATCGCTTAGTGAGGGAAAGGCCGACATTATAGCCGCTACCCCTGCCGAGACACTAACCGCAACGGTCAGGATATAGTCAATCAGCAGAGCCGCCGCCGCAATGAGACCGGGCGTAACCCCCAGGTTATCCTTAGCTACGATATAACTGCCGCCACCTTTAGGATAGGCCGCGATAGTCTGGCGGTAGCTCAGAGCCACCACTATCAACAAAAAGCCAATCGCGAAGGCAATTGGCAAACCGATAGCCAGCGAAGCAGTGCCAGTTAAAATTAATACCAGCAAAATTTCTTCGGTAGCGTAAGCGGTACTGGATAATGCGTCCGAGGAAAGCACTGCTAAAGCCTGTTTTTTAGTCAAACGCTGATTGTGGGCCTGAGATGTAGGTAAGGGTTGCCCAATCAAAAGCCGCTTGGCCTTTCGGTAGTTACGCCCAAAAGTGGTCATTGGGCGAGTTTCGGCTTGAGCGTTAAAACTCAATTCGCTCTGATTAAGGTTAACTGCCGCCAGCGTGCTTTTGGACATACGGATATAGCGGTCGCCGGGTCGTTTTCCACGTCTGGAGCGTTCCTCTTGCCAATCATTTTCATCTTTTTCTATATTCGGGCTAATATCTGTGTTAGAAGTGACTGGTGTGGGCGGGTTGGCAGGGAGTGGGTTGGCTGAACCATCGGCGGCCCCTCTGGTTATATGGATATGGCCGGGTTCAGGGGCTATTGGCTCACTCGGTTCGGTGGCTTTGGTAGCGACCTTAAAACTTTTGCGTTTGGGGGTAGTTTCCGGCTCGGCCCCGTTGGATGACCCTACAGGTGAAGCTGATTGCGGGTCATGTTCTTGGCTCATAGTTGAACTTAATGCCTCCTGTTTGATGGCAAAATTTCTTTGAATAATTTTCTTACGGTAAATTGGCGAAGGGGTTAAACCTTCTCCGAGTATTATACGGCAAGATGCAATAGTTATGTTACAACCAAGTCTGTTTTATAATATTACTTTTGGGTCATTATAGGCTCTGGTAAAAGGTCATAGGTAGGGTTATAGTTATTTATGGTAAACTAACTCCACTTTTTACTTAATAGGCCGATGTGCTGGATATATCAATTTTTACCATAGTAGGAGCAGGCTCTGTCCTGCGATAAGCATCGGACGGCAGAGCATCCTCCTACAATTATTTCTCACGATTTTAGATTTTAGGGGTTTAGGATGGATATAATAAAAACAATTCAGGAAATGACCCAGCGCAGTGCCGAGTGGAAGAAGAACGACAAAAAAATAGGGCTAGTGCCAACGATGGGCTATCTACACGAGGGGCATCTGGCATTGGTGCGACAGGCACGGGCCGAAAACGACCTTGTAGTAGTCAGCATCTTTGTTAACCCGCTCCAGTTTAGCCCGCAAGAGGATTTGGGGCGATACCCCCGCAACCTTGAGCGCGATTTAGCCTTGCTGGAAACCCAATATGTCAACGCCGTCTTTAATCCTGCACCAGAGGAAATGTATCCGGCTGATTTTAACGCGGCAGTGGAGGTGCAAGGTCTAACCGAAATGCTGGAAGGGGCGGGGCGGCCCGGTCATTTCAGGGGCGTTACCACCGTCGTAGCCAAGCTGTTTCATATCGTTAACCCTGGCACGGCCTACTTTGGACAAAAAGATGCCCAGCAGGTGGCGGTTATCAGAAAAATGGTACGCGACCTGAATTTCCCGCTCAAAATTACCGTCTGTCCCACCCGCCGCGAGTCGGATGGCTTGGCAATGAGCAGCCGCAATGTCTATCTATCCACCGAGCAACGAGCCTCAGCCATCGTGCTTTATCGGGCTCTTTCGGCGGCAAAAACTGCCTGGGAGAGTGGCGAGAGAGAAGGGGCAAGATTGCGAAACATTATGGAGCAGACTCTAGCGATTGAACCCTTAGCCCAACCCGATTACGTCAGTGCAGCTAACCCCGACAGTTTGCAAGAATATGAGGGATTAATCGAGGCCGGACAAGGGGTGTTGCTCTCGCTGGCGGTACAGTTTGGCCCAACCCGCCTGATTGATAACTTTTTGTTATCAGATTTTACACGAGCTATATGAAACAAATTATTCTAACCGCCAACCCCGATTTCAGGTTTAGTGCTTCGGCAATCAATGTTTATTTGCGTTGCCCCCGCAAGTTTTATTTTACCTATTTGCTGCATCTGAGTCAGGCGACTGCGGTTGCTGCCACCTTTGGCACGGTACTACATCGAGTTCTGGAAAGGTTGCACACATGGGCTGGAACACAGCCCATCCGCCCGGTTTATGAGCAAGCCCTGGTGCAAGCCGAACTGGAATTTGCCAATTGCTGGCAGGAAGCCGCCAGAGGTTTTGAGTTTCCAGCGGTGGAAAAAGCTCAGCGGGTACGGGCTCGGCGAATGCTGGAACGCTATGTGCGGGCTGAGTTTCAACGAATGGACGTTCCAGTGCGTACCCTCAGCGAAATAGCCTTTGAGCAGGGTTTCCAGCTTGGTGCTTTTCCGATGGCGGGACGAATAGACCGGGTGGATGAGTTCGCCAACGGTAGCCAGACGATTATTGACTACAAAACGGGCGACGAGGACGATGGGCCAAACGCCCTGATTAAACGTTTCCTGAATTTGACCCAGAAACCCAACTGGAAGGCCAGCGATTATCAGTTACCGCTATATTATTTCTATTGGTTAGAAAAATACGGTCAACCTCCCCAGGCTCTGGCCCATTATCAATTGCGCCACCCCAAAGGCCCGCGCCTGACCCTAATCGAGGTAAAACCCGGCCTACCCACTGACGAAGAACTAACGAAAAGCACTCGCAAGTATATTTATAGCGGGGAGATGGCTCAGGTTAAGAGCCAGCTATTAGGTTTGCTGGAAAAGATGAATTGGGGCAATGACGATTTCCCGGCCCAGCCCGCCGTTTACCGCGACTGTGGAATGTGTGCGTTTAACTTTGCCTGTGATGGCCCAGCGCAGGGAGACGAGGAATGAGCCTGGAAGAATGGCTGAAAAAGGAGCTAAACCCTGAACAATTGGCGGCGGTAGGGTTGGGCGAAGAAAGTACCTTGCGAATTATTGCGGGGCCGGGGACGGGCAAAACCAAAACGCTGGTCTGGCGTTATCTGGCGCTGACGCTGGGTCAGGGGCAACCCGCCGAGCGCGTGTTGGCCTTGACCTTTACCGAGCGGGCCGCCAGCGAGATGCAGGAACGAGTTAAAAACATCTATCAGAGTCAGGGGTTATGGCTGGATAACCATTGGATAAGCACTTTCCACGCTTTTTGCTATCGGGTGATTACCGGCGATAACCCGGCCTTGCCAGTTTTGAACGAGTTGGGCCAACTAAAGCTGCGGCAGGAACTTCAGCGCGAGATGTTAGCTATTCCTGATTTGGGCGAGCAGTACCCCTTTCTGGATTTTGCCGAGGCCGAGCGGCTGTTTGCGGATGCCTTCTGGGTGATTGAGCGATTGCGGGATGCCTATCGTCCGGCGGAGGAAATAGCAAGTCTAATTGGGGCGGTCAGCGCGGATACGGAGCTTTCTTTCCGGCGTGACCTGATTGGTTTTACTGCCACCCTGTACCAGCGTCATCGGGCGAGGTTATCCGAAATCTCGCGGCTGGATTACCCAGAGATGGTTTATCAGGCTTACCACCGCTTGCGGGACGACCAGCTATTGGCTGAGAATTATCGGCAACAGTTTCGTCATATTTTGGTGGATGAATTTCAGGATACCAGCCGCAGCCAGCTTGAGTTGTTGAAATTGCTTTCGCCGGGACTGGCGCGGGTGACAGTGGTAGGTGACCGCAAACAATCTATTTATGGTTGGCGCAACGCCCGCCCCGAAAACTTCAACGATGCCGCTCTGGAAATGGGGGAGGCCAGACTTTTAACCTACAATTACCGCTCTTACAAGGAGATTCTGGAGGTAGCGGCTCAGATTTTGCGCCCACTAGAAGGCAAAAAGCTTTTTAGTCCCGCTGAATTAGTCCTTTCGGCGCAACGAGGGGGGAACGCGGGTGGAGCGGTGACGCTGGTTTGTCCCGGCGATGGAGTGAGTCGGGAAGAAGGGCAAAGAGCCGAGGCGCGCTATATCGCCAGCGAAATCAAGCGACTTAAAGAAGCTAACCCTGACCAAACTATCGCCCTGTTGTTACGGAGCGTCAAAAGTCAGAGTCGGCTTTACGAGGAAGCTTTGCGGGCCGAGCGGTTGGATTATATTACGGGCGGGGCGAGTGGCTTTTATGACCGGGGCGAGGTGCGCGACCTGCTCGGCCTGTTGCGCCTGTTGCAAGACCCCGCCGACGGGCAGGCTTTTTATCGTATCGCCCGTTCGCCTATCTTTGGTCTTGACCATTATTTGCTCTACGAGTTGGGCCAAATTGTGCGGCACAATAACCTGAAATCTTTAGAGGCGGCTATCCCCCTGCATCCTGACCCGCCCCCGGCTTTGTTGGATTTAGGGGCTTTTGTCCAGTATTACCGGAGCGAAATCGGAAAGCGGCGGGCGGGTGAACTGGTGGAAGCGATTTTGTCCGGCCCAATCTATCAGAGTTATTTGCACAGCCGTCCGCCCGGTGAGAAAGCGCGGGTGGAGGCTAATCTTAAAAAACTGCTGCGGCTGGTTCAGGAGTTTGAACTGAGTGAGCCCCAGGCCAACTTGCCGGAGGTAATCGAATATTTCAACCTGTGGCTGGAAAACGACCTGTTAGAACAAGAGGAAGTCATCAGCGACCAACCTATCGGGCCAGAGGTCGTCCAGATTATGACGGTGCATCAGGCGAAGGGGCTGGAATTTGATACGGTCTTTGTGGCAGGGCTAAAACCGTCACTGTTTCGCCTACCGAGTCGCCTTTTCACTTACGAGCCAGATTATAGCGAGTTTTTCGAGAACGGTTTTGCCTTGCTGGGTTATCATAGTGGGGAAAGTCGCGAACCGGGCAGCGACCAGGAGCGTTACCGTGAAATTCAGCGCGAACGCTGGCAAGCCGAGGAGCGTTTTATCTGTTATGTGGCTCTCACGCGCGCCAAATCGAAATTATATATCTCAACCTTTATTTCAGAAAAATTGGCGGCAGAGATGAAGGGACGGGCCGAGACTTTCTTTTTCCGCGAACTGCTGGAATGGGCCAAAACTACCCAGTCCGCCCGAATTACAAAAATCTAAAATCGAACATCCAAAAAATACAGTGAACAATTACTAGCAGGGGAAAATTTGATGCGGGCAATTAAATACTATGAAGTAGGTGGTTTTGAAAAGTTAAAGCTGGAAGAAATTCCCACCCCCGAACCCCGCCTGGACGAGGTTTTGTTGCGAGTAAAAGCAGTGGGGCTAAATCGGCTTGACCTGGAACTATTGCAAGGAATTATTCCCTTACCCAAAGCCTTTCCCCACACTCCTGGCCTGGAAGCAGCCGGGGAAATTGCCCGACTTGGCGATAACGTGCTGGGTCTGGAATTAGGTCAACAGGTCGTGTTGTCGCCTTACTTGCTCTCGGAAGACCCGGCTTTTGCTAGTGACGAGGAATCCGCCCGAATGGCGGGGGATGTTATTGGTATTCATCACAACGGCACGCTGGCGGAGTATATCACTGTACCAGCTAAAAACCTTGTACCAATCCCGGAGAATTTGTCGTTTGAAGAAGCAGTAGCCCAAGCGGTAGCCGCCACCTCCGCCTGGCATGCGCTGGTGGGGCGGGTGGGGATGCGTCCTGGCGAGTGGGCCTTGATCCAAGCCGCCGAAAGTGAGCTGGGTTCTGCGGCAATCCAGGTCGCCAAACTCTGGGGGGCGCGGGTCATCGCTATCGTCGGGTCTGCTGCCAATCTGGAAAAAGCCGAGGAACTAGGGGCGGATTATATAATAAACTATCGGGAGCAGGATTTTCTGGAAGAGGTTTTGAAACTTACCGACCAGCGTGGCGTAGATGTGGTGGTAGAGCAAACTGGACAGGAAACCTGGGAGAAAAGTCTCAGGGCGATGGCCCGAAATGCCCGGTTGGTGACATGTGGGACGGCTGGTGAGGCCGAGGCACAACTTGACCTGCGGCTGCTTTCTTCCCGCCAATTGATGCTTATTGGTAGCTATGGCGGCAGTATCGAGGAAATGCAGGAGGTTTTGCGGCTGACCGAACAGGGTCGCTTGCAAGCCGTAATTGACAGTAGCTATTCACTTGATAATTTTCAGGCTGCCTTTGCCCGCCTAGCCAGCCAGGAACATTTTGGCAAGGTTTTGCTGACTTTTTAGGCTATACAGGCTGTGATGGTTTATGATAGACTTCAAAAAGGGTCTCTGGGGTTATTAGAGTAGGAGCAGGCTCTGTCCTGCGATAATTATCGGATGGCGGGGCTATCGGTTAACGGAGCATCCTCCTACAATTGTTATATCCTGTAAATCCTGTTTATCCTTGTTAATTTTTTCCGACAACCGACAACTGACTACCGCCAGCGAAGGAATTGAGCGATGCCTGTACCTTTAACTTATCGGCTGCGTCCTGCCGAACTGGACGACCTGCCGGATTGTCTGGAAATTGATAGCAGCTACATCACTACTCAGGTCTGGCAAATTGCCGAGCAGTTTGTGGAAGAAGATGATTTGGCTGAAAATAACAGCCCGACTCCCCGCAACCGTCCCCGAATTATGGGTAAGCCCGAAAAGCGTGGGGTAAATTCCTTTCAGGTGGGTTTTAACCTCAGCCGCTTGCCCCGACCCCTTGCAGTGCCTTCCCCCTGGACTGAAGAACAATTGCTGGCGGAGTGGAAACGCACCGATTTTTTGCTGGTAGCCGAAGCCTATGACGATAGCCCCGCCGAGAGTCCCGAAGGTTTAACCGTTGAAGCCCGCCGCGAAATTATTGGCTACACCGGGGTGACGGTAGACGGGCCGCGCCATCTGGCCTGGATTACCAGTGGCGGGGTGCAAATTGATTATCGGCGACGGGGCATTGGGCAAGCCATGCTGAGTGAAGCCCGACGGTGGGCGGACCGCTATCGTCTGCGCTCCCTGATGATCGAGCTTCAAACCAAAAATTATCCGGCAATTGATTTTGTCCAGCAAAACGGCTTTTATTTTTGCGGTTACAACAACTCCTATTATTCCAGTCGTGAAATCGCCCTCTTTTTTGCCTTGCGACTGGAAAAGCCCTTGTAAATAGGTGAAGTATGCTGTTATTAGAAACTTTTGGTGCGGTTTTTGACGAAGTGAATTTTGCGGTAATGACCGGGCTAATGCAGGTGCAACGCCGAAATTTACGCCAGCAGTCCAGCGACCTGGAAAAACTACAACGGCTGGCGGAATTGGCAAAATTACCCCCCGACAAACTATTTCTCGCGCCCCCTCTGCCTGAAGTCAAACGCACCGCCGTAAATCGTCCGCCCCAATTAGCGGGAGTAGGCCGAAATTATCGCCTGGAACGCCTTACTTTCCCCAGCGTATTTGAAAGCGGCAAGCCTAATAACGATATGGTAGCGGGTTGGTGGGCCTATCGTCCGGGCCGGGAAACCGCCCCTACTATTATCTATGCTCATGGCTGGATGGCCTATGACCCTGGTATGTGGCTGCGAATGCCGCTTTCGTGGGCTGCGCCGCTTGGCTATAACGTGCTGATGCTCGAACTTCCCTATCACATGAGCCGCACCCCACCCGGCACTCGTAGCGGCGAACTGAGCATTACCGCCGACCTGCCCGGCGCAGTGGTCACGGCCCAACAGGGGGTTTCTGATATTCGGCAGGTGGTGAAGTGGTTGCGAGCGCAGGGTGTTGAGAAAATCGGACTATTGGGTAAAAGTTTGGGTGGGCTGATGAGTAGCCTGACAGTAGTGGCTGAACCGGAACTGGACTGCGCGGTATTGCTGATTCCGGCGGTAGATGCCGGAGCCTCTTTGTGGCATAGCACCTATACCCGTCTGGTACGTTACGATTTAGCAAGGCAGGGGATTGACGAGGCTATGACCTCCCAGGCGTTGGGCGCGATGAACCCGACCCGTCAACGTCCCGCGATTGACCCCCACCGGGTTTTGATTATCGTGGCTACCGCCGACCGAGCCTGTCCCCCCGCCGAAACCGAGAAACTGGCCGCCGCCTGGAAAGCCCCTCTTGAACGTATTCCGTTGGGCCACTTGAGTGCGGGCTTCACCAGTCAAGCCCGTGACTACTCCCGCCTCTTTTTCGCAAAATGGCTCATGGCTAAGAATCAAGAAGATATTCACAAGGATAGACAGGATTAACAGGATGTTCGGAGGGGATTTTGTAGGGGTAGACTACTGGAGCTACCCTGAATTTGGAGGAATTATTCCTGTTTCCACTTTAGGTTTGGAAGGTGAGAAACCAGGTAAGGTTTGCTCGGCGATAAATCACCGAGCTACTTTAACCAAGCCACCTAAAGCTGGCTGAAATACCGCTAATTTAGCTTAAATTGGCTTTTTAGCCTCATTATAAATTTTAACTAAATAACCCGTAAAAAGGTGGAATTGGCTAACGCGGGACTAAAGCCACCGCTCTAAGAGAGCGTATGTTTTTAACAACTCGGCTTAACCCGAAAATAAACCCGAATGGTTGAATTATAGGCTCTTTTAGCCCGGTGATTTATTGCCGGGCAACCAGGACTATTTACGGATTTAATCGTTAAAGTTCATTATGGGGCTTCGTTCTCTTAG
>Ga0209724_1000664_pt1 | contig 32662 bp, 29 predicted proteins | sample grotaG_FD_184143 | JGI IMG/M metagenome (GOLD analysis project Ga0209724, IMG submission 184143) | Glacier valley bacterial and archeal communities from Borup Fiord, Nunavut, Canada, to study Microbial Dark Matter (Phase II) -... | ecosystem: Environmental > Aquatic > Freshwater > Ice > Glacier ... | reverse complement strand
CGACTGACATCAAGTTTGAAGTGCAACGCCGGCTCTGACTCGGTCGCTGTCGTCTACCTGGCTTGGGCATAGCATTCCTCCGGTGTTCTGAAGCCCAGTCGCTTCCTCGGCCGTGAGTTGAGCTTGGCGACGATCACTTCCAAGTCCGCTTGGCCGATCTTGGCCATGCTCTTGCGCTTCGGCAGGTACTGGCGGACCAGTCCGTTCGTGTTCTCGTTGGTGCCGCGCTCCCACGAGTGGTGCGGCGTGGCGAAGTAGAACGGGACTCCCGTGGCCTCCTCGGTGACCTTGTATCCGTGGAACTCCGTGCCGTTGTCGGCGGTGATCGTCAGAAACATCTCGGGCTGCCTCTCGATGAGCTCGATGGTGCGGGCGGACGAGTCGGCGGAGCAGTGTCGTTCGAGCTTCCCCATCTGCAGGAAGCCCGTTTTGCGCTCCACCACGGTGAGAGCGCTGTGGCGTCCGTGGTCGTCGCCCATGATCGTGTCGATCTCCCAGTGGCCGGGCGTCGCCCTCGTCTCGACCTCGGGTGGCCGCTCCGAAATGTGGCGTTTACCTGCGAGTCTTCCTCGGCTGTCGTGGCTTCGGTAGCGCTTGCGGCGTCGCTTGGTCGCCTGCCGCATGTGCGTCCAGAGGCTCCCGCCGCCGCACTTGTCGCGCCACACGCGCAGGTAGATCGTCTCGTGGCTGATCGAGAGGATGGCGTGCAGCCTGAGCCAGCCGGAGACCTGCTCGGGGCTCCAGTCCAGCGCTATCAGGTGCTCGACGAGCGCCCAGTCGTCGACGCTGAAGTGGGTGTTGCGACGCGAGCGACGGCGTCTGGCCACGGCGTAGGAGTCGGCCTTGGGCGGACTGTAGCGCATCTGGGTGGAGAGGTTGCGCCGCACCTCGCGTGAGATGGTCGAGGGCGACCTGCTCATGTGGCGTGCGATCGCAGAAAGCGACAATCCCTGCTTCTTCAGGGCCGCGATGACGTATCTTTCACTTGAGGTGATCTGGCGATACTTCGGCAACGGTTCCCCTTTGCTTGGCGGTTTGGAGGAACCCGAAGTGTCGCAGGTCGCCTCACCCTCCGCCCGGGGGTCGGGCGTTGCACTTAGTATCTGAATTCGGCCCGTCTAACAAGGGCATCGAGCAGAACGCCAAGACGTAGACTGCGGAAGAGAGGGTTATGCGCGTCTGCTCATGCCCAACAAGTTAGTCAGGCCGCTCGCAGCTGGTTACAAACCCGTCCACCATCGCCCACCATTGGATAACAGCAGGTAGAGGGCTGTGTTTCGGGAAACCGAGACCGGCCCTCTACCTCGTTTTCCGGGCCGAATGTAGCAACGCGTGTGGCAACGGGGTTTGGATTCGGGCCGATGTCGCGGGAACGTCAGCAAAGCCGCAAGCCTCTGAGCTGCAGAAACGCGAGATGCACCAATGCTAGTCGACCGTCAGTCGCACCCTCAACGGAAGGGGTCATTGCAGGAGGACGTCTCGGCCTTAGCGCATCAGGGATTCGGATTCCCTTGGGGTCACCATAAAACCGCAGGTCAGAGGCCTGGGAATACCTTTTGTGTGCTTGAAATCCGGACACGGAGCCCACGCCTGCGGCAGCCGCATTGCTGAGCAGGCAGACGCCTCGCTAGATAGGCGCTTGTGTCGAGATGCCCCCGCTTGGGCGGGCGTGGGGCAAGGACCGTCCGTATCGCGCTCCGCTAGGCGTGCAGGCGATCATCGCGTCACAAGCTCGACATGTTCAGCTGGCAGGGGAGTCTCTTCGATCCAGGCGCGTACCATCGAGGAGAAGACGTCCGGTGCGGCCATGTTCCAGTTGTGCTGCTCGGCAAGGGAGAGCCTGCCGGCGGGACTTACATCCCGAGCGATGCCTGCGGGAATCGCATCGGCTACATCGCGGGTCCAGAGCTTCATCACCGCGCTACTTTGAGGAGCGGTTGGGCCGAAGACTCCACATGAGGGCCGTCGTCGCAACCGTTGTCCCGACGAAGAGCAGGCCCCAGATCGGCAGCTCGCCAGGCGAAGCGATGGTTCCCAACCGGATCGCATTCGTCGAGTTCAGCGCGAGCACCAGGAGGTAGAGCGACGCCTGCACCCCAGCGATTCCGGCGACAACCACGCCCCAGATGCTGCGGCGCCACAGCAGCACCCCGCCGAAGGCCAGCGCCGGCACCATGATCGACGTGTCGAGCGCCGCCACCAGCTTGAACGCTTCGGGTTCGACGGGGGTGGGGCGTCCGGCGAACGCGTACGCGGCCCACACGCCCAGCTCCACGGTCGCCAGTCCCACTGCGACAAAGATCAGGTAGCCCCCGATTGCCCGAACAGGGGCCTTCTCGCGCAGGCTGGCCGACAGAGCCGCGGCGTCGACTCGCGTCAGGGCGAGAACCATCGTCACGACGCTGAGTACCGCGAGCAGTACATAGAGCGGGAAGAATACGTTGAGCGCGGTACCGAGCAAGTAGAAGGCGTAGTTGTAGATGCAGTACCCGAGCATCCCGAGCCATAGGACGGTCCCTCGCGCTGATCCTCGGCGAGCGAGCGCCACACCGAGGATGAGAAGCGGAACCGCCAAGAGCAGTGTGACCAGATCGTTTCCGACCCACGTGAGCTTGACCCATGCGACGTCTCGGTACTGGGACTCGAACAGTCGGCCGACGATGGCTTGGACGGCCATCAGAGCGGCGATTACCGCGGAGAGCACGTAGGGCGTCTTGAGCTTCAGGTTCACGGAATTCCCCTTCATTCTCTATCGGTCATACCGTGTGACGTTGTACTCGGCCTCGACGATCTCGAAGTGGCCGTAGTCGAGCTGCTTGTCCCGGCTATGCCAGATGGCGACCGCCCTGACCGGCAGCGTGATGCCGTCCACGACGCCCCATTCGCTGATCGGGGTCTCCCACCACATTCGGTCCGTGAGGCCGTCCGAAGGTGGTAGTCCGAAGAGATCGCGGTCCTCAGGGCGCTCGCGGTCGTAGGAGACGAAGTTGTCGAGCGCACCGGTCTGCGGGTCGAAGGTCAGCGTCGCGGCGATCGAGTTGCCGGCGTTGGCGAAATGAGCGACGGCTGTCGTGTCATCGACGGCGTCCCAGGTCACGCGTTTGTCGAGCAGTGTCGCCGGTGCGATCAGACACATGTCGTTGAAGAGGGTGACCGTCTCGGCGCGTGTCAGTGCCGGACCCGTGTTGTCGACCACGTTCACCAGCGACGCGGCCTTGACTCGGAAGGTCGCGGCGTCGCCGACATAGCGGTGGTAGGCCTCGGCGGGCACGCCGAACATCGAGGTGTGTACCAGGAAGAGTCGTGCCGAGGGATCGGCGAAGCTCAGCTGCTCGACGTCGATCTTCATCGGCGTGGCGCCAGCCTTCTGGGCAAGTGTTCCCCTGAAGCGCACGCGGTAGTTGGCGACTCGAGGCTTTCCCACAACTCCCGCGAAGCGCAGGTAGCGCTGGACAGGCGCGGGCATGGAGGCGACGTCGGACTCGGTAACGAGATCGGTCGTCTCTGCGGCGGAAGGGATCGCGAGGCCGTTCGCGACATCCCGCTTGAACTGCGCCTGGAAGTTCCACGGCGCGACGGCGAGGGCGGCGATGATCACCGGGACGAGTATTACCAGATTGGCGAGCATGCCCCATTTCGCGTCGCCCCACGCGAGCACGATGACGATCGTCGCGACCACGATCGCGGCCGCCGCGGGCACCCACCACATCCGCCAGGACACGGTCAGCATTACCGCGGCGGTGAGGTAGAGCACTGCGGCGGCGAGCCAGAGCAGCCCTACCGGCCGGGAGATAGGTTGGAGCTGCGGGAGTGTCGCCAGATCATAGGCCTTGGCGAAACCCATCGCCGAGACGAGCGCGTTGAGGGCGAAAAAGAGTGCAAATACGTACTTCATGGCGTGGTGCCTTTCTGAATCGAGTTCCTTCGAGGTGGGCGACCGAAGTGATTGTTCTCTAGACCACGTGCGTTCCGGTGGGGGAGAGGCCGAGCTTGGGTGCGACCGAGTCCGCCCAAGCGTCGATGGCGGCGAAGTCCCGGAAGTCGCCCTGCGGCGCCTTCATGCCCTTGAGGATGGTCCGCTCAAGGAAGCCGAACTGCTTGGGCTCGAACCAGCCAGCGAAGAGCCCGGAATCCACAACCGTGATGCCCGCAGCATCCTCGACCGCCTTGCTCCACGAGCGCATCTCGTCGGCCTTCCCGGGCTCGCTGACCACAGTCAGACAGGCGGTGTAGCTAGCGACCGGCATGACGCGAAGTGCCTCAGCGTTGGCCGTGACCCAGGTGCGCACGGGCTCGTGCCACTGAGACATGCGTATGCCGCTGCCCACGACGACGGCGTCGTAGCCCTCGGTCGTCGGGGTCTCACCTGCCGAGAAGACCTCGGCGGTCGCGCCTTCCAGACGGAGGCGCTGGGCGATTCGCTCGGCGATCTCGCGGGTGCAGCCGGTCTTGGTGCCGTAGACGACGAGTACGCGGTTCATGAGGGCTCCCTTCGGGTCGGACTCGCGGGCGGTCGGGGTCAGGAACGTGAGCCGGCTGCGGTGCCGGACAGGAAGATCTCGAGGAGCTGGACGGAGGCCGTGTCGAACGGCACGCCGTACTCAGGCGCCGACGTGCCCGTGAGGACTTGCCGCGACATGATCGCCTGCGACGTGAGCGAGAAGAACGCCTCGGCCATCACGCGAGGATCGAGGTCGTCTCGCAGGTCGCCTGCGGCTTGACGCTGGCCGATGTACTCGGCAAGGCCAGCGAGGTTTTCGGTGGGCCAGGAGGCCATCATGTCCGAGATTTCCCCTACGAAGCGGGCATCGAGCATCAGCCGCATCGCGGCCGGCCCGGCTGCGGTCGACTGAGCGACCTCGATCTTGGCGAGCGCGGTCAGCGTGCCCCTGGTGTCTTCGGGCTCCGGCAGTTCCGCGACGGCGAAGCCGGCCATGTTCTCAGTCCATGACTTGGCGAGGGCCTCGAGAATGCCGCGCTTGCTGCCGAACTTGCGGAAGAGGGTGACTCCGTTAACCTCGGCGCGCTCGGCGATCGCGCGAGTTGTGGTATTAGCGTAGCCGCGCTCGCCGAAGAGCTCGGCAGCGGCATCGACGATGCGCTTCCCGGTATCTGTGGCTGCTGCGGACATGTTGGACGACTCCTTGTACGGATGGGCTTCTCGCACGCTTCATGGGAGCGATGTGTGCAAGTGATTGCTTGCATCATAGAGGTGACAGCGCTGCTCGTCAAGGGGCGCCGGAGCACCGACCTGCCTTCGTTGGGCCCCAGTCTGTCGTTCTTCAACAGAGCAAACGCCAGAATGGCGAGGTGCGGAGCGGGCGGTGTTTGCCCCCGAGCCAGCAAACGTGGGCCACGACGATCGCGTGGCGAGACGCCGCTGGACGGCGTCGCGAAGGCTCCCGGTTTGGTGCCCAAATACATGGTGACTGTTGGTACTCGTTGGTACCTATTGGGACTCACCGCAGCTCCGCCGTACCAACGAGTCCCAATAGGTACCAGCACAATCAGGATTCGAATTCCCTTGGGGGCACCAAAACCGCAGTTCAGAGGGTGCGTTTGGCCTCATTTGGGGCCGTGCGCCCAAAGAACCGCGGGCTGCACGGGGGTTGATCCTCTGCGAGAAGTGACCTTCTGTGTACACAATATGCTGTAGGGAGGCAGATTGTGTACACGAGACATGACTTTGCCGAGTCGGTCAGCGACTCAGCCGGCAGTCGCTGCCCGTGTGATACGCCAAAGAGAGCGACAAGTGCTTGCTGTTGGTTAGTGGCGTGTCGAGCGTGCCGTGTCCGTGGTGAAACGCCCATTGCGCGCAGGACGTGAACACCAATCGAGCAGAGTGGTATAGTCTGCGTGGAGATAATACTATCCAGAGGGTGATTATCGTGTCGCGAACTATAACTGAACTGGGCCCACGCGAGGCTGAGTTCCTCGCCACGATGGCGAGCACCGCCAAGGACATCTTCACGTTCGAGGTCGCCGAGGGGTTCTGGGGTTCGGGCTCGGCGACGCGAAACGTGCTGTCTCGGCTTGAGTCGAAGGGATGGCTTGAGCGCCTCGAGCGCGGCAAGTACATGCTTGTTCCGCTTGAAGCGGGGGTCGATCGGGAGTGGAGTGAGGATCCGATTGCCATAGGCAGCTTCCTCGTTCCGTCCGGAGGCGCGGCCTACTGGACAGCCGTCCGGCATTGGGGCTGGACCACGCAACTCCCAAGGACGCAGTTCTTCATCACCGCTCAGCGCCGTGCGGCGCATGGCACCTTCCTCGGCGTGCGCTACAGGTTCATCGCGCTCAAGCCGGAACGCATCTTCGGAATCACCGAAGAGTGGGTCGAGGGTTTGGCGATTCGCGTCACCGATCGCGAGCGCACGCTGCTCGACATCCTCGACCGTCCCGACCTCGCCGGTGGAATCGCCGAGGTCGGTGAGGCGCTGAGGGCCGGTTGGCGTGAGATCGATCCCGCACGGCTGACCAAGTACATCGAGCGCTTCGGCAGCGGGACCGTGCCAAAGCGGCTGGGCTATCTCGCTGAGGAGCTTGATCTCGACGGCGCCGGTGATTGGACTCAGCGCTGGCGCTCCATGGTGGGGACAGGAATCACCCTGCTCGAAAGGGGCGGGCCCAAGTCAGGACGAATCGTCACACGCTGGGGACTACAGATCAATGCCGGCGAGAGCGACGGCGTGCGATGATTCCGGAGGCGACGATCAAGTCCTTGGCGCGAAGGCAGGGCATTGACCCCGCCGTAGTTGATCGAGATCACGCGCTGGGAGTCGTCCTGTGGGCCATGGATTCGCAGGGCAGTCTGCAGGGCTGGGTCTTCAAAGGTGGAACGTGCCTTCGCAAGTGCCACTTCGGTGATTACCGTTTCTCGGAGGATCTCGACTTCACGGTGACCGGGAGACTGAGTGTTGCATCGGCCCAAGAAGCGATCGCCTCGTGTGCCTCTGCCACGGCTAGCCAGGGCATCCAGCTCGTGCTCGACGAGATGCACGTCGAAGTCATGAACGACGACTATGGCCGCGAGTCGGTCGAGATCAAAGTGCCGTATCGCGGGGCGCTTCGCATGGGTAGCGCTCAGAATGTCCAGTTTCACCTCAGCGCGGACGAGGAACTCGCATTCGAGCCGGTGACTCGGTCGCTTCTTCATCCCTATGAAGACGCGCCAGCTCTGGAGTGCCGGATCCGCGCTTACGCTCTCGAGGAGGTCCTTGCTGAGAAGCTGCGTGCGGCAGCCGGACAACGGCGGCACGCGGTCGCTCGAGATATCTACGACATCGCAAGCGTCGTGCGTAGGGGGGCCGACGCGGAAGCAGCCTTGTCCGCCCTGCCAAGAAAGGCGGCGTACAAGGGCGTCGATCTGTCGGGCGCGGCGGCTCGTTTTCGGGCTCGAGAGCACGAATACGCCGCGAGCTGGGACAGAACTCTGGAGTACCTGGTGGTTGATGACCTGAGCTTTGGCGATGCGTTCTCAGTCGCGGCCGGTCTGCTTGGGAGACTCTAGGCGGAGAGGTCGTCCATCTTCGCACGCTGTTCGCCCGAAGACCCTCATCGTGGGCTCTGCACCGGTCAGGTCAGACGAGTGCCAGCCTTGCGGCTTCTCGCGGATCTGCTGTCCGTCGTGGCTGGTGATGGTCGGGGGAGCAATGAAGCGCCCGTGTAGCAACGCGTGTAGCAACGCGTGTAGCAACGCGCTCGAATTCGCAGGTGTTCACCGACGTCCGCCGATGTCGCCACAAGCCTCTCACCTGCAAGAACCGGACTTCAGCGAACTCGTGCGCACAGCGTGGCGTACCTTTACACGGAAGAGGTCGGGGGTTCGAATCCCTCATCGCCCACCACAAGAAACCGCAGGTCAGAGGCCCGTTTCGGCTCACGCCGAGCGGGCCTCTGGCGACTGAATGTAGCAACGCGTGTAGCAACGGGGTTTGAAAACGGGGTGATTCCGCTCGAGTGCGAGTGATGCACCAAGCCCGTGAGCTGCGGAAACCTGAAACGCCAGGGTTGGGATCACGCGATTTCCGTACGCTCAAACGGAAGTAGTCACGACCTGCGGCTGTTGACCGTACTGACCTGCGGTATTAACGATCTTCTTGGTTTGGGACAAAAGATGCAACACCTCACGCCAAGTGTTGTATTATTTGTCCCATGAGAGAACCCACCGACAACTCGGTCGCCCAAGCGGAAGAGATATTCGCCTCCCGCGACGGCGTCATGCGGACGAGCGAGGCGCTCGACGCCGGCATACACCGTCGCACCCTCTACTGGATGCGGGACCACGAGAAGCTCGAAACACTGAGCCGCGGCGTGTTCGCTCTCGCGTCGGCCCCGCTGCCTGAAAGCCCGGACGTGTCGGCGGTGATGCGCCGCATCCCCAAGGCCGTGCTCTGCCTCGTCAGCGCTCTGGACTACCACGCCATCGGGACGCATATTCCGAAGGCGGTACAGGTCGCACTCCCCCGGAACGTGCGGCCTCCGCACATCGGCCGCCCCCGGGTCGAGGTGTTCAACATGGCCGATGCGGCGTTTGGAGCCGGCGTCGAGGTGCACTCGATGGCCGGCGCTGATATCCGAGTGTTCTCCGTGGCCAAGACGGTTGCCGACTGCTTCAGGTACCGCAACAGGATCGGTCTCGACATCGCTATCGAGGCGCTGCAGGAGGTTGTGAGATCGCGAGCCGCCTCGCCGGCCGAGATCATGGAGTTCGCGCGCGTGGATCGCGTCGCGTCAGTCATGGAACCTTACGTGCGAGCGCTCCTGTGAGTGCGCGCGAGCCTGTGAACCTGCCCGCCTCCATCCGCGCGCGCCTGAAGAACCGTGCCGACGAACTCGACATGGATCTCAACCAGGCGCTCCAGTACTACGCGATGGAGCGCTTCCTCTACCGGTTGTCCAAGACGTCGTGGGCCGAGCGACTCATCGTCAAGGGCGCCGCGATGCTCCGCGTGTGGGACGGGGCGATCGCGAGGCCCACGAAAGACATCGATTTCCTCGGCAACATCGACAACTCGCCAGAGGCGGTGGCCGCTATCGTCAAGGAGTGCCTCGCGGTCGAGTCCGCTGATGGCCTTGAGTTCTCGCCGGACGACCCAGCCCGGCGGCACTGCGCGAGCGGCTCCCTCTCCGCGAGTCGGCTAGCGCGGACAGATGGCGCGTCCTCCGCCTAAGGGAGCCCTCGTGCTATACACTGGCTCTATGCAGAAGAATGATTTCCGACACCGTAGTCCTCGCTCGTTCGCGCTCCTTGTCGCAGGCGGTACCCTGGGGGTCGTCCTTGTCAGCATGCTGCTCCTCCCTCACGGGGAGGCCGCCATCGCGGAGCGGCTCGCTCTCGCCCTTGTGGTCGTCGTGGGCGTGGCCGCCCGCGTATGGGGTTCGCGAGTAGGTGTATTCACTGCGGTTCTTGCAGCCGGGACTCTCGTTGCAGTCGATATAGGCCTCTATGGCATGCCCAGTGCGGCTGAGGAGGTCGATCTCATCGTGGACCTTGGGATCTTCCTCGCCGTCGCACTTGTCCAGGGGATACAGACGGGCGAGATGCGGGACGTTGAAGCAAAGGCGCTGAAGCACGAGCACGCGGCGGCGCTGCTCACCCAGTTGAGCGCTCAGCTCGTTCCGGATTCTCCCATGGCTGGCATGCTCAATGGTCTGGAAGCGAATCTAAGTGAGATTCTCGGAACGTCGCGGGTCACAGTGCTCGTAGCCGATGATCACGGCAACTTGCGACCGGTAAGGCCTGCCGCGGCTCTCGAGCTCGATAAGGATCCCGAGATTATGCAGATCGCTCAATGGGCGTTTGCACACTCGACCGGCGCTGTGCCGAGGAGCTCCATGCTTCCGAGTGCACGCTCACGTATCGAGACGAATGTGGTCGACCACTCAGCTGCGTTGCCTGGTGTGCACCGGGAGGATGTATTCATGCCGATGATCTCGCTTTCGCGGACCGAAGGCGTGCTGCGCGTTTCTCCCCCGGAGAGCGGGTCTTCGCCGGAACTTCGCAGTCTGGCGAATGTTGAGCTCATCGCCCACTTGTTTGCGACTTTCCGCGAGCGGCAACGGCTTCGCGACCGTCTCTTCGAGGCGCAGGCCCTTGAAGAGGGCGACCGAGTCAAATCGGCGATAGTATCTTCTGTTTCGCATGAGCTCAAGACACCGCTTGCATCGGCGACCACAACGTTGTCCTCCCTGTTGGAAGCTGGCGAAGGCGCCAATCCGCTTGATTCCGGAGTCCGCGAAGACCTCGAGGCTGTTTCAGAGGATCTCGAGTCGCTCAAGGGGAGTATCGACCGACTTCTTGAGCTGTCTCGGCTTGAGGCCCTTCAGTGGAAGCCAGTCATGGAGTGGAACGACCTTAGCGATCTTTGCGCGACCGTACGGGCCGCGTTTCCTGAGAGGGACCGGGCTCGAATCTCAATGAGCACGTTTGATCACGTTCCGTTGCTGTGCTTCGACTTCGGGCAAATGGCGAGGGCGCTTCACCACCTACTTGAAAACGCACTCGCATATGCTGGCCCCCAAGGGCGCGTGGCATTGGGCGCGGCGGTTTCGGATGTCTCGGTGCGCGTCTGGGTAGAAGACGACGGCCCCGGCGTTCCCGCTGACGAGAAGTCGATTGTCTTTGAGAAGTTCCGTCGGGGCCTCGGCTCCGAGGTCAACATGGGCGGATCGGGGCTGGGGCTCGCTATCGTGGCTGACATCGTGTCCACACACGGAGCTCGCGTTTGGGTCGAAGATGTTGACCCTCACGGTGCGCGGTTTGTGATTGAGTTGCCGCTGGCTGAGCCGAGGAAGAAGGGACCCGCGTGACCCAAGGGGCGAGGATACTCGTAGTTGATGATGAGCCGCGGATTCTTCGAGCTGTGAAGACGCTGCTGACCCGCAAGGGCTACGGCGTCACGATTGCCAGTTCCGGGGAAGACGCCTTGCAGCGCGCCGCCGAGACGGGCCCACAGCTCGTCATTCTCGACTTGCGCCTTCCAGGCATAGGAGGACTCGAGGTCTGCCGCAGGCTCAGGGAATGGACCAACGCTCCGATTCTCATTCTCTCGGTACGAAACGAGGACATCGACAAGATCAGCGCTCTGGATCTCGGTGCCGATGACTACCTTACCAAGCCGTTCTCCTCAGGCGAGCTGCTTGCCCGGGTTCGCGCGCTGCTCCGACGCGTGCCCGATACGGAAATAGCCAGCCAGGTCATTCGCTCGGGTGACCTCGCGATCGACTTGGTGGAGCGGCGCGTCATGCGTAGTGGGCGCGCGCTGAAGCTGACGCGGACTCAGTTCGCGGTTCTGTCGGTTCTGGCCCAGAAGGCGGACAGAGTGGTGACCACGCGCGCGCTTCAGAAAGAGGTGTGGGGAGCGACCGCCGACGATCAGATTCACTCCCTTAGGGTTCATGTGAGCAACGTGCGCGCCACGATCGAAGCCGACCCGACCGCTCCGGCCTACATCATCACGGAGCCCGGAGTCGGGTATCGTTTCGTCTCGCTTCCACCCACTGATTAGCAATCCAATCGACAGCTCATCCGGTCTGCCCCTAGCGCGCGGGCGTCAATATACTTTATGCTAAGGCACAGTGCGCATCATTCCGGACAGAGAAGTTCCGCCGACAAAAGCGATGTGACTTGTCGAGAGGTGGCAGCGTGGAATTGGAACCTACCCGACCCGACCCTGGGACCGAGCCAGAGGGAGCGGTCTCGGCTGAGGGAGACGCCGTGCAGTCGCCGCGGTCAACGGAGTCGGCACCCAGATGGATGATCATGCTTGTCGGCATAGCTAGCCTGGTTCTGATCGCCGCGGGCATCCTCGTGGCTTTGACCGTGTTCAGGCCGGCGCCTGCACCCAGAACGATGGCGGAGCTCAAGATCGCCGCAGCGCAAGATCTTGTGAAGAAGAGACCCTCTGACTTTGCCTCGCATCTCGATCTCGGAAGTGCGTACCTCGAGGTAGGGAAGGACGAAGAGGCAACTCGGGAGTTCGAGATAGTCATCAAGCTCGCACCTGAGAACTACATCGGGTACTACGCGCTAGCCAATGCCTACGTTGTTACCGGCCGAGAAGAAGAGGCCATCCAACTGTTCGTCAAGGCGATTGACAGGGTCCCCGGTGATGGCGCCCTCTACTACGGGCTCGGCGATCTCTACATGTCGCGCGAGGAGTGGAAGAACGCGATTGTTGTTCTTGAGGTAGGGGTGGCGGTCGAGCCCACCGCATCGGACACGAGGATTCTCCTTGCGAAGGCATATGAAATGACCGGGGCCCAAGCGAAGGCACTGGTGCAGTACGAGGCAGCCGCAACCTACGGCTCTCAGGAGGCATCGGCGGCAGTGGTCCGGCTCAAGGCATCCGACAAGTCGAAGGGGACCAAGAAGTGACTCAGAAGCGTTTCCTTTCAATCGCCCTCGTTGTCATTCTGGTACTTGTCATGGGTCTATTGGTGCTGTACCTGCAGCTTCAGAAGCCGATCACGACCGTCGGGGCTGATATGCCGACCGGGCTCGATTTTCAGTTCCAGCTCTTTGGGCCGAGCACGCAGGATCGTTTCAGCCAGCCCTCGGATGTCGCCATGGATGTCGACGGGAACATCTACGTCACAGACACCCTCAAGGACCGGGTCGTCGTCTTTGACCCCAAGGGCAAGTTCGTCCGGACGTTCCCCACGGGTGTCAAGCGGCCTCTTGGCATCGATGTGGATGCGGCAGGCACGGTGTACGTGGCGTCGAAGCGCAGTGACGCCGTGGTCGCATACGATCGAAAAGGCAAGGTGATACGCCAGTATGCTGTCTTCGCCCCGCTCAACGTCACCGAAGAGCGAGGACGCATCTACATCACAACGATGGGCCCGATCGTATCGTTCGATGCCAAGACCGGGACTGATCGCAAGATCATCGGCTGGCAAGGCCGCGGCAAGGATGACTTCGCTTGGCCGCAGGGTATCGATTCACGCGACGGGAAGCTGTTCGTCGCAGACTCCAACAACCTGCGTTTGAAGGTGCTCAAGACCGACGGCACAATCGAGTGGGTGTATGGGAAGCCGTCGACTGAAGCGGCGTATGTCCCGGCGCAGGGGCGTATGTTCGGGATACCGTCCGGCATCGCCCTGGACGAGCAAGGAAACATGCTGGTCGTGGATGCCTTCAGGGACAGAATCTACGCGTTCTCCTCCAAGCACAAGGAGATCGCGAGCTGGGGAGGGACCCGAGGCGATGCGGAAGGGCAGTTCGACCATCCCAGCGGCATAGCGTATGGCGGTGCGGGCAAGCTGCTGGTCGCCGACAAGTTCAACGACCGTGTTCAGGTCTTCCGGGTCTCAATCCCCGGCAACACTCAAGCACAAAGGTTCAACCTCAATCGTCTTATCTGCCTTGTTCCGCTGCTGCTCCTCTTGATTGCCATTGTCGTATACGTCGTCAGAAGGCTCAGTGCTCGGCGCGCAGAGCAAGCGAATGCAGAAGCGAACGAAGGCTGACGCTCCTCCGGGCCCCATCTCAGGTGGGGCGGGGTCCAGGGGCGTAGAGTCCGATGATGCCGTTCGCGGTTTAGGCACATGGGCACTGGTTCTCTCTAGTGTCCTGATGTTCTTGGCGCTGATCGGCGCGACGGTCATCTCGGAGACCGCGCCGCGATCCTGCGCGCTTTGTCACGTCCGGACTCATGTTGATGCCGCTCACGTGGTCAACTCCTGCTGGGCGTGTCACGATCAGGGGACCGTCGAATCACGCGTGGTACGACCGGCAAGAATCGCGGGAATGGCCCTGGCCCTGCCCGGACGTCGCCAGCAGTTGGTATCGCCTCTCGCCGACTCAGCATGCTTGCGCTGCCACGCTTCGGTTCTCACCGAGATCGTGACGGCCAAGCGCATCCGCGTGAGCCATGGCAGTTTCGCCGAAAGGTTCCGCTGCATTTCATGTCACGGCGTTCACTCACCCGTTTCGGGACGGCCTGTGCTAGACAGGTGCGCGGAGTGCCACAACGAGACCGGTGAGGATATGGCATGCACAACGTGCCATGTCGGGCCGATCCCGGACATCTCCACGGCAACGGGTTGGCTGGCCCTGGCGCACCGCCCGGTCGGCACGAGCCGGACCGAATGCCCAGCGTGCCATGTGGGAACCGTCCCGGCGATGTCCTCCGCGAAGGGTTCGTTCGCCTTGGTTCATGGCAAGAACTCCCAGAGCCACGGGTCCGGCGGGACCACCGCATGTGTCCTTTGCCACAAAGGCGAAGAGTGCCGCGCGTGTCATGGCGTTCAGCTGCCACACGGTGATCTCGGGGCGTGGAGGCAGACGCACGGGTCTGACGCCCTCAAGCATCGCGATGAGTGTCTGCGGTGTCACGAAGCCGCGGAATGCGCATCTTGCCATCGCATTTCCATGCCGCATCCGAAGGGCTTCTTGGCTCGCCATTCCACCGAGGCGTCCGATCTGGGCGAGAAGCTGTGCTTGTCGTGCCACTTGGAGGACGACTGCGTCAGGTGCCACGTGGGGCATATTCACGCGCATTTCCCGGTTCTTCCAACGACGGGGCCGTGAGGCGCATGGATTCCACGACAACTCTCCTGGCCGAATGGCGGCGATTCGCGGCACTCCTGACGAATCCTCGCGCGCACCCTCAGCAGGCCGTCGTCGCGTATGCCATTGTGGCGGTCGGTGTCCTGCTCATCTTGGTCATCGTCGGGCTGCTGACGGTACGAACCCCCGCTCCTCCAGGCGACTCCGGGAGCCAGCATCAGCAGAAGTCCGGTACCCTGCGACACATGCTCATGGCGATTGAGAGCATCTTCGTCGGCGCCATCATTCTCATCGTTGCGTTCGGTGTCGGTATCAGTTTCCCGCAGGCCTGCGGGAAGTGTCACACGGGCCAGGAACACGTCGACACGTGGCGCGCATCAACCCATCGCGCTGTGGGGTGTCGGCGGTGTCATTGGCAGCCAGGCCCCATCGGTCTGATTCAGGCTGAAGCCGATGTGGTGCGAATGGCGAGGGTGTGGGCCAGCTCGCAGAACGCAGTTGCCGGAGGGTCATCTGGGGTGTCCGTGCCCAACGGGGCCTGCAAAAGCTGCCACCGGGGGGTCGTTCGCAAGACTACAGAGGGTCGCATCAGGGTGAGCCATCGTGAGCTCGCGGATGCAGGTTATGCATGCACGGCATGTCATGCCAAGACCGGCCACGCTCCCCGGGGAGATACGAGGCCCATGACGATGGACCTGTGCCTCGAATGTCACGATGGCAAGAGGGCACCCAAGCGGTGCGACTACTGCCATCCCAGTGGGGGGTTCGGTCCCGAGAAGGGCATCACCGCCGAGGATTACCCGCGGGTCCAGATCTCTCGGCGCGACTGCGAGGGCTGCCACTCCACCAAGCCCTGCACGAAGTGCCATGGAGTGTACCTGCCGCACTCTTTCCCATACGCTCAGGGGGGCGGACACGCGCGGGAGGCCTTCGCGCAGCCTGATCTGTGTTTGAGTCGCTGTCACACAACATCGAATTGCCGGAAGTGCCACTCCCGTGTCAGTGGCCATGGCCCAAACTGGAAGACCACGCACGGAGAGTCCGGGACCGCTTTCTGCAACATCGCCTGTCACCACCAGGCGTATGTGGCGCACTTGCCTGGCGTCACCCCCAGCGCGACGTTCTGCGACAACTGCCACAAGGGCCCTCTTCCTCCGCCACGCGGTGGCGATGGCGCGCCTTAGGAACGGCGCTCGTCGACGGTCACGAGGTCCGCGTTCCTCCAAGATCCTGGGGTTACGCGGCAGTCGGTGGTCGTCGGCTGCGGTCAACAGCTCCTAGGACATCGTCCTTGGCCGGCGAGGGCCGAAGTGAGAAGTCGAAGGTATCGAACGACTTCGGGCTCGGTCAGCGAGCGCCCTTGATCCGCGCGGCGAGTCAATGTTTCGCACGCGAAGCCGACCCATAGGGACACGTGGGTCGCCCCGCTTGAACTGAAGTACCCCGCAGTCGACGGAGATTCCGTGTCAAGGGCGACCGACGGATGACTGCCACCTAACGGAAGTAACGGAAGGACGCCGGAGGGCTGGTGCCCTCCGGCGTCCTGGTCGCTACCGGTTGTCAGTAGCGGGTGCCGCGATTCGCTCAGCGAATACTACGGCTGGAGTTCCTGGATCACATTGAACGTGGCTGGACCGTCCGCCGAGTTGTCGAACGTGATCATGCTCGGGTCGCGGTTGACGACGGCGTGGCACGAGCGGCATACGCCGTCGAGGCCGGCGGTGTCGATGGATGCGTCGGTGCCGTCATAGGACATGGCAGCGTTGGTGCGTCCGTCCACGTCGCCGGGAGCCATCTTGACCTGGAGCGGCTTCAGGAGCGCGTAGGAGTTCGCGGTCCCGTTGGTGGTGCCTTCTCCGCCGGTGTGGGGCCAGTCAGACCACGCCTGGTCCGAGCCCACGTGGCAGTCGTAGCACGCCGGGGCGCCTGAGGTCAGCGGATACTGCGCTACGTCGAACTTGGTCGCATCGATGGCGATCGCACGGGTCTGGCCCGACTCAGAGAAGGCCGTCGAGTGCGAGTACTTCCCGCTCATGCTGGCGTATGTCGTGGTTTCCCCGCTCTTGAGGCCAGGGCCGGCGACGTTCATGTTGTGGCAACCGGCACACCACTGAGTCAGCGCCGACTTGCGGGTGCCCGATGCAGTTGCGGCGGCTTCGCTGTAGTTGTAGCGGCCAACGGCAGGCTTCTTGTTGGACGTGTCCCTCAGCAGGAGCTTGGTCGAGAGCGAGCCGACGTTCACCGTACGAGTGTCTACTTGGGCCGTGTAGGTGCTGGCGCCGACCTTCTTGTAGTTGGGCGCGTCGGGACCGTAGTACGTGTAGAGCCCCGTCGGATTGCGCGTACGTGCGTTGGGGTTCAGTGACTCGAACTGCCAGCTGATCAGCTTGGACGGGTTCGCGTGGGCCATGTGGCAGCCGTTGCAGTTGAACGTCGTCGAGCTATTGGTGCGCAGGCCGGTGCCGACGCCCGCGGTCACGGCAGCGACAGCGCCCGTGTTGGCGATAGAGGCGTTCGAGCCGTTGACGGCGATGGTGCCGCCGCGATACGCGGTCGTCTGGAGATCCTTGTCCGGGATGATGACACTGCCGTCGGTAGCGAACCGAGTGGGGCGGGCACCGCCCGTCGCGTTCTTGGAGTCGAGGGCGACGCTGCCCAGCGTGTGGCCGTTGACGACCGCACCCGTATACACGTCGTAGCCGGTACCTGCGGAGCCGTCCAGGTGACAGTATGAGCAGTCGTTGTACCTGGAGTCGCGGCTCCGGAGCAGCATCCGGTTACCTGTGGCCTGGTGGGTCGCGTGGCACTGGTTGCACTGGTCGGACGTGGTTGTCCAGCCGGCGTGCGGGCTTACCCCGCCGACCGGCTCGTCATATCCTGCCGCGAATGCGGCGGCTGGCAGAGCGATGAGGGCAACCGCAAGCGCGATTACCAGCAGATTAAAACGCTTCATTTCCTACCTTCCTTCGTTGGACGTGCAAATTCGGACGGGACGGCTTGTTTGCAGGCAACGCCTCCTTCCAAAGTGAGGCTGGCTGGGGCACGCGTCGACCGGTGCTGCCCCCGTGGCATTTCCCCACACAAAATCCATAACCCCATGAGGAGTATAGACCCGCAGCGATGGCAAGGGAAGTCATAGGTTAAAGAATCTTGACATAGAATTGATGTCAGTTTGAGCCCACAAATGACACCGCAGTGGGCAATGAGTCGGACGTGGAATGCTCAGACAAGATTGAAACCACCACCGCACCCAGGTGCCTTGTCATTCAGTGGGTTGCGGTGCGGTCTTGGGATGACTCTCTCTTGACACATCGATGCAATCACGACGAGGCAGCGAGTGCTCACGGCCGGGCGCGGCCAGTTCACGCCAAGCCGTGTCGGAGCGCCAGGAGCAATTGACCTGCGGATGCGACGACTCCCCTGAGTCCCGACGCGAAGGGACTGATCCCAGCGTGGGTCGCGCCCCGCGAAGACCTCAACGCCGCCGAGCAGGAGAACATCGCTCGGGTGATCTTGTGGACCTCGACCAGCCAGCGGATGGACATCAGACGCCGAGAACCTAGCGTGGTGGGCCGACGTGCTGGCGGTTCGGTTCCATCATCGGCCCGTCGTGATCCATCCGTTTGCAGCCGGCGATGGCCGCCACTCCCGGCTTGTGGCCGATCTGCTCGTGAGCGCGCTCGGCGAGCCCGCCTTCACGTGCCGGATAGGCTTGCACGAACCGCTTTCCGGTTCCTGACTCTGGCGTCGCACGTCCCGACGAAGGCCGTGTAGCAACGTGTGTAGCAACGCGTTTCATTTTGCGGGGGTTCGCCACCGTCCGCTGATGTCGCCGTAAGCCTCTGAACTGCGAGAACCGGACTTTGGCGGTCACCTACGGACACGCTGACGTACCTTGACACGGAAGGGGTCGTAGGTTCAAATCCTACATCGCCCACCATTACAAACAAGACCCGTCACCTGCGGAAACGCAGGGAGGCGGGTTTCTTGTATTCTGGAAGAAGCCCCCCGAGACGGTCGAATGTCTCCCGTGGATGTTGCATGCGCTCTCGAAACCCGCACTCATCCCTCTCTTCAGGACCCTGGTGCTCAAGCAGCGCTGCCTATCGGGGATCCATTGGACACGAGACGGACCGCATAAGGGGAATATGCAGAACGCGGACTTGTTGTTGCACCGACAACAACGTTGAACGTCCGCCGTTTCGCAGCGAGGGGGAGTCGCATGGGAACACGCACTCGAGGTGGCACGCGGATGCAGAAGGTGGGGGGGCATCGCGGCGTTGTACATCGGGGTAGCCTACCTCGCGGCGATTCCGTACTTCCTCCTTCTCGTGAACTACCCCAGCGTGGTCGACCCGGTTCAGAAGGTCATCCTGCTTAGAGACAACTACCTCAGCATGTATCTGATGCATGTGTTCTCGTTTGAGTTCGTCGCATTCGGACTCATTGTGGTGACGCTGGCGCTGTATCAACGCCTGAAGGAACGGGCGCCGTCGATGGCGCAGCTCGCGGCAGTCGTAGGCTTCATCCGTGCCTGCCTTCTACTTGCGAGCGTCATGGTGTTCAACTATGGCATGGGCGAGGCGGTCCGGCTGTACGGCACTGACCCCAGTCGCGCTGTGTCGGCATGGCAGGTCTTTGAGGCCGTGGCACAAGCCCTGGGCGGATCCCGCGGCGAGATTCTTGGCGGAGTGTGGATTCTGCTCCTCAGCGCAGCGGCGCTTCGCACGAAGGTGTTCTCGGCTGCGCTGAGCTGGCTCGGTATCGGAATCGGTATCGCCGGCATCCTGTCATTGGTGCCGGGTCTGAGTGGGCTGGAGGCCGTGTTCGGGCTTCTCCAAATCCCGTGGTTCTTCTGGCTCGGAATCGTAATGCTGCGGGTTAATCCCGACGTCACGGCCTAGGCAGCGAGTCGCTCAGACCCCGAAGACTCGCGGGCTACTCGCAGGTTTCGAGAGGCCACGAGCAGGAGTCCGCAGCAGGTGGCGATGAGGACACAGACGGCGCAGATGAGGCCGAGCCAACCGAAGGCGATCCACACGTAGCCGCCCGCCCAGCCGACCACGCTCGACCCCGTGTAGTAGAAGAGCAGGTAGAGCGAGGACGCCGTCGCCTTTCTGTCTGCGCGAGCCGCGACGCCCACCCATCCCGTTGCGGTCGTGTGCGCGGCGAAGAACCCGAAGACGAAGACCGCGATTCCTGCGATCTTCACCCACAGGTTCGGAGCGAGCGTGAGCAGCGCGCCTGCGGCGAAGACAAGACACGCGACTCCCATCAGTATCGGGCGCGGGTGGTGGTCGGCGAGCCGGCCGAACACCATCGAGCTGATGATGCCGAGGAGGTTGACGACGAAGAGCGACCCGAGCGCGGTCTGGCTGAGATTGTAGGGCGCTGCCGTGAGCGGGTAGCCAACGTAGTTCAGCAGCATGATGTAGGCACCCATCAGCAGGAACCCCATGAAGTACAGGACGCGCAGCTCTTTTCGCCTGAGGCTGGTGCCGAGCGCCATCAGTGAATCGCGAAGGGGTATCTTCGCGGGCCGGAAGTTCCGAGAGCGTGGAAGGGCCACCCAGAAGAACACGCTGCACGCGAGGCAAGCGACTCCCAAGAAGATGAACGCCACCTGCCACGAGAACCAGTCGGTCAGAGGCCCGATGGCAACTCGGCCCATGAATCCGCCCACGGCGGTGCCCGCCACATACGCTCCCATTGCCCCACCGATGCTGGCTGGCGAGATCTCCTCGTTGAGGTAGGCGATCGCTACCGCCGGAAACCCAGATACGGCCACGCCCTCGAGCAGACGCACGGCCAAGAAGAAGCCGAAGCTGTGGCCAAGGCCCGAAGCGATCGCCAGGACAGAGGTTGCGAACAGCGAGAGCCCCATCGTCCGCTTCCGGCCGATGCGGCGAGAAACGGTCGGCACGAACAGCAGGCTCACGGCGAGCGCAAGCGTAGGAAGCGCTATCGAGGCGCTCGCAGTTGCGGGCGAGACTCCGTACTCATTCGAGAACACGGCGATCAGTGGCTGCGGAGCGTACAGCACCGCGAAGGTGACGACGCTTCCGAGCAGCATGCACGCGAGCACTCTGCCGTACTCCGGATCGTGCCTCTCGATATGCTCCACGCTTCTCGGATCCCCTCGGTGGTTGGGACATCTCCCTAGCGTCCGCCAGATTGGGCTTGAGGTGAGGGAACCGATGCTCCTTTGACACCTGACGCGAGCGCAGCGATGGTTCGACTCGAGGGGAAAGCCCGCGCCTGGGCCTGTCCCTTGCATGGACTCGCAACGCGAAGGTGGGGCTGCGAAGGAATCTCGCCTTTGCCGCAAACCTACAGTGACGTTAGTGTATGGTTACACGAGTCGCCTGAACGGATCGCCGTTCTCGTGCTGGTCGGTTGCCTTCCTGCACTCAGTTCGCCGCAGGGCACTCATGCCCGGCGATAGCGCTTTGACCACAATTCCGCAGTAGAAGGACGCAGTATGCCCATGACGCAACACGATGGCGGTGAGTCCCTTATGCAGATCGGCGATGTTGCCGAGCATACGGGCTTGTCGCTGCGCACCATCAGGTACTACGAGGAAGCGGGTCTGGTGGTTCCGTCGACGCGCACCGTCGGGGGTTTTCGCCTCTACACGACCGAGGATGACGAACGGCTTCAGCTGATCAAGCGGATGAAGCCTCTGGGCTTCACGCTCGAGGAGATGCGCGACCTGCTCCGTGTGCTCGATCTTCTGGCCGACGAGTCGGTCGAAGCGACCCGTGAGGCGCTGCAGCTTCAGGTGAACCAGTTCGCCGAGGTGGTCGAGGCTCGGTGTGAGCGATTGAAAGAGCAGCTGACGGCTGCGGCTGGATTCGCCGACCTGCTCCGTGCGCGCTCCGCCTACCGCATCGACCAGTCTGTCGAGGTGTAGGGATGCTCCGGATCAAGACGGTAGTCCTTGAGCAGGCATCGCGCAGGCGTACGTTTGCCGTCATCAGCCATCCCGACGCGGGGAAGTCCACGCTGACCGAGGCCTTGGCGCTGCACGCGCACGTGATCGGTGAAGCGGGTGCCGTGCACGGCAAGGCGGGTCGCAGCGGAGTGACGAGCGACTGGATGGCGATGGAGCGCGAGCGCGGCATCTCGGTCACCTCGGCGGCCCTGCAGTTCGAATATGGCGACACGGTGCTCAACTTGCTCGACACCCCCGGACACGCGGACTTCTCGGAAGACACGTATCGCGTGCTTTCCGCGGTCGACTGCGCGGTGATGCTTCTGGACGCTGCCAAAGGGCTGGAGCCGCAGACGCTCAAGCTGTTCGAGGTATGCCGCCACCGGCGGGTTCCGATCATCACGTTCATCAACAAGTGGGATCGTCCCGGGCTCGACGCTCTCGAGCTGCTCGACGAGATCGAGCAGCGGCTCGACATCCGCCCGACCCCCGTCACGTGGCCGGTCGGCGTGTCCGGCGACCTGCAGGGGCTCGTCGACCGTCGCCACCCCGACGAGCTCATCCGTTTCAAGCGCGCTCCCGGCGGGGTCGCAGCCGCTGCCGAATACCGCACCCCCGTTTTCGAGTGCACCGCCGCCGAGGTGCCCGGCCTACCTGGGGCGCTGGAGGAACTGGAGCTGCTGAGGAGCGTTGCGGCCGACCACGATCGTGAGACGTTCCAGGCTGGCACCTCGACGCCGGTGTTCTTCGGCTCGGCTGTATCCAATATAGGAGTGCATCTTCTGCTCGATGCCATCGTGGGTCTCGCTCCGGCGCCGATGCCCCGCGTGACGCGCGGTGGCGACAGCCGACCTCTGGCAGCACCGTTCTCGGGACTGGTGTTCAAGGTGCAGGCGAACATGAACCCCGCTCACCGCGACCGCGTCGCCTTCGTGCGCGTCTGCTCGGGAGTGTTCGAGCGCGGCATGGTTCTCAGCCACGCGGCTACGGGACGGCCCTTCACCACCAAGTTCGCCAACGCGATGTTCGGGCGAGAGCGCACCGTGGTGGAGCGCGCCTACCCGGGCGACATCGTGGGACTCGTCAACGCCGGCGCGCTTCGACCTGGAGACACGCTGTACGAGGACGAGCCGGTGGAGTTCCCGCCGATGCCCACGTTCGCACCCGAGCACTTCGCAGCGATTCGCGCCAAGGACCCGAGCGGATCGAAGCAGTTCCGGAAGGGAATGACGCAGCTCGAGAGTGAGGGCGTCGTTCAGGTTCTCGTGTCCGATCGCCGGGGACATCAGGCACCCGTGCTCGCCGGAGTCGGTCCTATGCAGTTCGACGTTGTCCTCCACCGGCTCGAGCACGAGTTCAACGTGCCGGCCGTGATCGAATCCCTGCCCTATACGCTCGCGCGCCGCACCGATCAGGAGAGCGTGGTTCGGCTCAACCGCCAGGCCGGCGTCGAGGTACTCACGCGAACCCGGGACGGCGTCCTGCTGGCGCTCTTCGCCGACCAGTGGCGCATGGATCGCGTGAGTGCCAACGCCCCCGAACTCCTGATCGAACCACTCACCATCGTCGCGGGCTAGCCCCGCCGCCTCGGGCTCGGATCGAGCAGCGCCTCGCTTTCGATTCAGACTCCGGGCCCGCAGAGCCGCAACTTGAGCGCAACTACCCGTGACCTGCCGTGGCGCGGTGTAGACTTGAAGGAATCGCAATCGCACGGTTGGGCGGGAGTCTCATGATCCAGATCGTCGATCTCTACATATTCGTGCTCGCGTGCACTGCGTTCCTCGCGCTTGCAGTCGCATTTGCCGCGTGGACGCAGCGAAGGACCGCGAGAGCGTGGTCTGTGGTCGCCCTGATGCTTGGCGTGAACTTGTGGTGCGGCGCCGAGGCTGCCATGTGGTCCAGCCAGTCCCTGCCGCAGCAGGCGTTCTGGCTCAAGCTCACCTACATCGGTGTTTCGGTGGTCACGGTCGCCTTCATTGTCTTCACGCTCGAGATCGCCGAGCATTACGAGTGGCTCACCCCTCGGCGCATCGCTCTCGTCTCGCTGCCGCAGGTGTTGACCTGCCTCACAGCTCTCACGAACCCGTGGGGACTCTTCTACTCGGGGTTCACGCCGCAACGCATAGGGCTCTACATCCACTATGTGGCTCAGAATGGGCCGCTGTTCTGGGTGTATATCGGGGTCGCCTATGGCACGATGCTGGTTGGGCTTCTGGTGGTCTTCCACGCGCACTACATGCCTGGGACGGCCAATCGCGCCCAAACACGCATCGTGCTCCTGGCGGCCATCTTGCCCTTCGCCGTCAGCGTCCTGAATCAGTTCAGTCGCACTCAGATAGAAGGCATCGAGTCGACGGCGTTCTTCGGCACTGGGGCGATCTTCTTGTATGCGCTCGTCAGAGGGCAGCTGCTGCACCCGAGTGGCCACATCGTGACTGTGCAAGACATCCTTGAAGCGGAGCGTCGCGAGCACACGCTCAAGACCACCAATCGAGAACTCGGCGACAAACTCGAGGCGAGCAAGGATCGCGCAGACAGACTCTACGACCAGGCTACTCATGATGCGTTGACGAACCTCTCCAACCGTCGTGCTCTGGAAGACGACCTCGTTCGTGAAGTTGCGCGGTCACAGCGAACCGGGGCTCCGCTCGCGTTCCTCATGTTCGACCTCGATGACTTCAAGCCGGTCAACGACACCTACTCGCATCTGGCTGGAGACGCCGCCCTCCGGATGGTGAGCGAGGTCCTCCTGCGCGGCTCGCGTCAAGAAGACATCATGTGCCGGTGGGGCGGCGACGAGTTCCTGGTCGTCATGCCTGGTGCCGATTCAGACGGTGCCTGCCGGCGCTCCGAAGAACTGCGCCATGAGATAGCGAGCACGCTGATTCGCTATGACGGCGCGGAGTTCTCCGTCACCGCGACGATCGGCATATCGGTGTTCCCCGAGCACGGAGACACATCTGAGCTGGCGGTCTTGGCCGCAGACAGAGCCCTCATCTTCGCAAAAGAGGCAGGCGGCAATCTGTCTGCTGTTGCGACGAGCAGCGGACCGCGAACCTGCAATCACGATCGCTGACGACGACGCCGGGCAGGCGCCCAGACCCGCACATCAGGAGTGTTTATGAATCTCAGCCCACTGCTCGAAACGTGCTCCGGCACGGAAGCCTTCAAGTTCCAGAGAATCGAGCAGGCGACGGCGTTCCTGCGCGAGGCAGGGCTCTATCCCAACTACCCGCGCATCGAGTCGGCAGGCACCGAGCCGGAAGTGGTCATCGATGGCCGAAGCACGCTCATGTTCTGCTCGAACAACTACCTGAGCCTGAGCAATCGCCCTGAGGTCAAGGCCGCGGCCGCCGAAACGCTGCAAGCGCATGGAATGGGCCCTGGCGGTTCGCGGTGCCTGTGCGGCAACGTTGCTGTGCTCGAAGACCTCGATCGGTCGTGCGCGAAGCTAGTGGGCATGCCCGACGCAATCACGTTCCCGACCGGGTATATGGCCAATCTCGCCGTGTTCAAGGGGCTGCTCGACCCGTTCCTCGGCATCTTCCCGTACCGCAAAGGAGCCGCTGCCGTCTTCTGCGACGAGTACAACCACGCCACGGTCATGGACGGCATCGCACTGAGCCATGCCAAGCGCGTTCTCTATGCGCACAACGACCTAGCGCAGCTCGAAGCGAAGCTCATCAAGTTCGCCGACCACTCTCCCAAGATGATCGTGACCGAGGGCGTGTTCAGCCTCGACGGGGACGTGTCGCCGCTGGCTGAGATCGCCGAGCTGGCTCGCAAGCACGGCGCCATCCTCATGGTCGACGACGCCCACGGCATCGGCCTGATGGGGGAGCACGGTGGCGGAACGCTCGAGCACCTCGGCCTTCAAGGCAAGGCCGACATCGTGATGGGCTCGTTCGACAAGGCGCTCGGAGGCATGGGAGGATTCCTTGCTGCGAGCAAGACCGTCGTGGAGTACTTGAGGGTCGCCGCCCGGCCGTATATGTTCTCCTCAACGGTCCCGGAGGTCATGGCCTCGGCGATGATCGCCTCGATGGACCTGTGCATGAACGACCCGGAGCCTCGTCGGCGGCTTCGCGACAACGCGGCGTTTCTCAAGGGCAGGCTGGAGGCTCTCGGGTTCACGGTCCTGGGCAACGGATCGGTCCCGGTCGTCCCGGTGCTTATCGGCGACGAGGACAAAGCCATCGAGTTCGGTCGGCGGACGTTCGAGCTGGGTCTGTACGCGCCGCCGTTCCGTTGGCCGTCGGTGCCCCTCAAGACGGCCCGCATCCGGGTCACTCCCATGGCCGACCACACGCGCGAGCAGCTTGAGCGCGCCGTCGTGATCCTCGCACAGGTCGGTCGCGAGCTCGGTGTGTGCACCTGAACCGAAGGAGCCGCCAGATGGACTACCGCGAGCTCGGACGCACGGGATTCAGGATCTCGACCGTCGGCATCGGCACGTGGGCGATGGGCAGCTCGTGGGGAGCGGTCGATGACCGCGCCTCGTTTGCCACCCTCAACCGCGCGTTGGACCTCGGCGTCAACTTCTTCGACACCGCCGATGTGTACGGCAGCGAGCCGCTGCTCGGCAGATTGCGCCGAGAACGCAGCGAGCCGTTCTACGTCGCCACCAAGATGGGCGTGCGGATGAACCCCGATCCGAAGGCCTACACGCGCGAGCACATGACCGCGTTTACCGAGGAGAGCCTGCGCAACCTCGGGACCGAGACCGTCGACCTCATGCAGCTGCACGTCCCGCCGATTGAGGTCTACAACGCCGAGACGTTCGGAATCCTCGACGGGCTCGTCGAGCAGGGCAAGATCCGCCACTACGGCGTGAGCGTCGAGACGATCGAGCAAGCGCTCAAGGCGCTCGAGTTCCCCGGTGTCCAGTCGGTCCAGATCATCTTCAACATCTTCCGGCAGCGCCCCGCCGAGGAGTTCTTCGCCGAAGCCAGGCGCCACGGCGTGGGCATCATCGCTCGCGTGCCGCTGGCATCCGGCCTGCTCACCGGGAAGATGTCTCGTGACTCCACGTTCGCCTCCGACGATCACCGAAACTACAACCGAGCGGGTCAGGCGTTCGACCAGGGCGAGACGTTTTCAGGCGTTGGCTTTGAGAGCGGTCTTCAAGCGGTCGAGGAGCTGCGCGCGCTCGTCCCGGCGGGTGCCTCCATGGCGCAGCTCGCGCTGCGCTGGATCCTCATGTTCGAGGACGTGACCTGCGCGATCGCCGGTGCGAGGCGCCCTGAGCAGGCCGAGGACAACATCGGCGCCACCGAGCTGCCTGCGCTCTCGGACTTTGCGATGGCCGAGATCAGCGGCATCTACGATCGCCACATTCGCGCGCAGGTGCACAGCCGTTGGTAGTGCACCCGTTCGTACTTTCGGGGCGCATGAGCAGACCGAAAACGGGGCATACATAAGGCGCTTGCGGGACGCGGGACGCTCGCGCGAGCGCAGTTGCGCACGACCAGACCCTGGCCGCCGCATCGGCGGCGCGTCGGTCTTCGGTCGGCACGTCGCTTGGCCAGGGGGAAGAGGGTGGGTCGCAGTGGCGGGACAGAAGACTCCCGATCCTGAGCTCATCGCCGAGGTCGAAGCTCTCCGAGACCGGCTGGCCAGGGCGGAGTACACGCTGAAGTCCATCCGCGGCGGCGAGGCCGACGCGTTGGTTGTCGCCGGCCGCCAAGGCGACACGGTCCACATTCTCGACGGCCGCGACCGCCTCTACAGGCAGTTCATCGAGGCGGCTAACGGCGGCACGGCCACACTGTCGGCCAGCGGAGACATCCTTGCCTGCAACGTCGGACTCGCGGCGACGCTGCGGCGCCCCTTCGAGCAACTCATCGGCACGCCGATGAGCGATCACCTGTCGCCCGAAGACCGCGAGGCGTTGAGTACCGTCCTCGAACAGCCCGATATGGAATCCAACGTTCGGGAGATCCACTTGGTGACCGGCCAAGGTGGCGTGGTTCCGGTCTTTGTGTCGTCAACGCTCCTGTGGACTGCCGAGAACGCACCGCTGGCGTGTCTCGTATTCACGGACGTGGGGGAGGTCGTTTCGGCACAGCGGACGGTCGCGCTGCAACACGCCGTCCAGGACGCGCGCCTACGGCTTCTCGAGGTCGCATCGAACTGCACCTTGGACGAGCTGCTCGAGAAGAGCATCGATGAGGCGGAAGAGGTGTCGGAGAGCCGGATCGGGTTCTATCACTTCGTCGACCCCGACCAGATCAACCTCACCTTGCAGAACTGGTCGACGCGGACGAAGGCCGGGTACTGCTCAGTTGAGGGCAAAGGCCTGCACTACCCGATCGAATCCGCAGGGGTCTGGGTCGACTGCGTGAAGGCGCGCGCCCCCGTCACGCACAACGACTATGCGTCGCTGAGGAATAGGAAGGGGCTGCCGGAGGGCCATGGAGAGGTTGTCCGCGAGCTCGTCGTGCCCGTCATGCGACACGGCAAGGTCACCGCGATCCTCGGCGTGGGCAATAAGTCGACCCTCTACGACCAAGAGGATGTCGAAGCGGTGGCCATGCTGGCCGATCTAGCGTGGGGTATAGCGGAAAGCAAGATCGCGTCCGATGCGCTCAAGGAGAGCGAGGAGCGCTACCGTCTGCTCTTCGAGAACATGAACGAGGGCGTCGTGTTCCAGACCACAGAAGGGAAGCTGTCTGCCAATCGAGCTGCGCGGCAGATGCTCGGACTGGCAGCTGGGGAGTCCGGTTCAGCAACCGCGATTGACTCCAGATGGCAGGTCATCCATGAAGACGGATCGGTCTTTCCGAGTTCCGAGCATCCCGCTATGGTGTCGCTCAGAACCGGGCTCCCGGTCCCTGACGTGATAATGGGTCTGCACAATCCGACTCTTGATGAACTGCGCTGGTTGCATGTCAGCGCCGTGCCCGTGTTCGAATCGGGATCGTCGAGCCCTCACGAGGTGTTCTTGACGCTCAGCGACATCACCGAGCTCAAGCGGTCGAACCAGGACATGAAGCGGGCGAACGAGCTACTGAGCGGCCTGCAGGATGTCACCTCTCACCTTCTGTCGAATGCGGCTCTTGAGGACAGCGACGTCGAGGCGGCGCTACGGGCGATCGGGGTTGCCGCGGAGGCGGACTGCGCCTACATCTCGGCCATCCAAGCAGATGTGGACGAAACCGTGCATACCGCCCAGCATCCGTTCGTGTGGCGACGTCCGAACGGAGGAGTGACGGACGCGCCCTCGCGAGCGGAGCTGGAGAGCACGTTCGCGCACTGGCGCGAGCACTTCTCGGCAGGGGCGGCGGTGAGTGCAGCGATTGGCGAGCTGCCGGATGCCATGCGCGCGGAGTTCCGAGGCCGAGGCGTCTCCTCGGTGTTGGCGGTGCCGATCTTCTCCGAGGGCAGGCTCTGGGGATTCGTGGCGCTCGAGGCATCCGACAAGAGGCAAAGCTGGGACTCAGATGTGATCGAGATGGTGCGCAGCGCGACGAGCAGGATGGGCACCAGCATCCAGGTCGGGAACCGGGCGCTCCGGGATCCGCTCACGGGGCTGTACAACCGTCGCTACCTCGAGGAAGCGCTCGGCCAGGCGCTTGCGAGATCGGCTCGTGAGGACACTCCCTTAAGCGTGGTCATGTTCGATATCGACCACTTCAAAGACATCAACGACAGCCATGGACATGATGTGGGCGATGCGGTCCTGCGCGAAGTGTCGCACCGCCTGCGCGAACGAAGCCGCGCTGAGGATACGGCGGCTCGGCTCGGCGGTGACGAGTTCGTGGTCGTCATGCCGAGTGCAACGCTGGAAGCGGCGCTCGACTCGGCCGAGCGCTGGCGCGCGTTCGTCGAGAGCGACAGTCCCACGTGGGATACCGATGGCGGTGCCACCGTGACCGTCTCCGTAGGTGCCTGCAGCACCGCCACGGCGCAGACTGCGCGGGAGCTGATCTCGCAGGCCGACAAGGCGCTCTTCGAGGCGAAGAACGCGGGACGAAATCGGGTGCAGGGCTTCCTCTAGGAGAGGAGACCTGCGGCGAGCGAATGCGGCGGGCACGCTGATCGCATCCGCCAGGGTGTTCCGCGGTTATTACTGGTCGCGCATGAGGCGCTCTGAAACAGGGGATAAACTGGACGCCTGCACAATCGGTTTCCTCGTGTACATGCTGCGCTGAACTGCCCGTTGCGAACCTGTGAGACGGCGGCCACAAGGGAGTATGTGCGCGGTCGGTCTGGGTGCAGCGCGGAGGGGGCGCATGCCTCATGGACAAGGGCTCCAAAGGACGTCGCAGCCGAGAGGCACTAGCCACGCCGGTACTGCCCAAGACCCCCACCGGAATCACCGGGCTCGATGAGCTCACCGGCGGCGGCTTGCCTCGAGGGCGATCCACGCTCCTGTGCGGCAGCGCCGGGGCCGGCAAGACGCTCTTGGCCATGGAGTTTCTCGTGCGCGGCGCCACGGAGTTCAACGAACCCGGCGTGTTCTTGTCATTCGAGGAGAACGTCGACGAGCTGTCGACCAACTTCGCCTCGCTCGGTCACGATCTCCCCGCGCTCATAGCGCAAGGCAAGTTGTCCATCGATGAGGTTCGTCTGGAGCGGGCTGACATCGTCGAAACGGGCGAGTACGACCTCGAGGGGCTGTTCATCAGGCTCGGATACGCGATCGACAGCATCGGAGCCAAGCGGGTGGCGCTCGACACGATCGAGGCGCTTTTTGCTGGGCTGACAGACTCCGGCGTTCTCCGAGCGGAACTGCGCCGCCTGTTCCGCTGGCTGAAGACGAAGGGCGTGACCGCCATCGTGACAGCCGAGCGAGGGCAGGCCGGACTGACCCCGCATGGACTCGAGGAGTACGTCGCTGACTGCGTGATCCTGCTCGACAGCCGCGTGATCGGGGAACTGGCGACGCGGAGGCTACGCGTCGTGAAGTACCGCGGCTCTGCCCATGGCACGAACGAGTACCCGTACCTGATCGACGAAGGCGGCATATCCATCCTGCCGGTGACATCGATGCGAATCGACTACGAAGCGAGTACCGAGCACGTGTCTTCGGGAGTCCCGCTTCTGGATGCGATGCTCGGCGGCGAAGGCTACTACCGTGCGAGCAGCGTGCTGATCTCCGGAACCGCCGGCACCGGCAAGACGAGCCTGGCGGCGCACTTCGCTCAGGCCTCAGCCCAGCGCGGGGAGCGCTGCTTGTGGTTTGCCTTCGAGGAGTCGCTCAGCCAGATAGTGCGCAACATGCGCTCCATCGGGGTAGACCTCGCACCCGCGGTCGAACGCGGGGTGCTTCGCGTGCATTCAGAGCGCCCGACCATGTTCGGCCTCGAGATGCACCTGCTGATGATCCGACGGCTTGTCGACGAGTTCCAGCCCCGGTCCGTCATCATCGACCCGATCAGCAACTTCGCGATGGTGGGCGATGCGGTCGAGGTCAAAGTGCTGCTGATGCGGCTGGTTGACTTCTTCAAGACGCGTGGAATCACCTCGCTGTTCACCAACCTGATGACAGGGGAGATGCAGGAGAAGACCCAGGCTGGTGTCGCGTCGCTCATCGATACGTGGCTGCTGCTGCGTGACATCGAGATCGGAGCCGAGCGAAACCGCGCTCTGTATCTGCTGAAGTCGCGAGGCATGGCCCACTCGAACCAGGTCCGTGAGTTCCTGTTGACCGACCACGGGGTGGAGTTGCAGGACGCGTACGTGGGCAAATCTGGAGGGCTGCTCATGGGCAGTGCGCTCATGGTGCAACGTGCGCAGGACGAAGCCCATGCGGTCGCGGCCGCGCAGAAGACCGATCTCCTGAGGCGCAACCTGGAACTCCGGCAACAAGCCGTGGAAGCTCAGATCGCCGTGTTGAGAGCCCAGCTCGAGCTCGAGCGGACCACTGCCCTCTCGGAGATCGCGCGAGACGATGAACGCTCCGCCGTACTGGAAGACGACCGCGCGCGCATGGCCTCACACCGCCATGCCGTCGACCCCGACGTGCGCGGCACTGAAACACCCGAAACGGGAGGTTCGACATGACACCCAAATCAAAGGATCCAACCTCGAAGCCTGAAGCCACGAAAGCCGACGAACTGTGGGAACTGCGCCTCTATGTGGCTGGACAGACGCCCAAGTCGGTGGCGGCGTTCGACAACCTGAAGCAGCTGTGCGAGGAGATGCTCCAAGGCCGCTACAGCATCGAGGTCATCGACCTTCTCAAGAACCCGCGCCTCGCCCGGGAGGATCAGATCCTGGCGATCCCCACCGTCGTGCGCAGGCTGCCGGTGCCGATACGACAGCTGATTGGCGATCTCTCTGACACGCAGGCGGTCATCGTCGGGCTGGACGTGGTGCCGAGACATCAAGTGGAGGCGTCGCCATGACGAAGAGAGCAGCGGCCGAGCCGGGCTCGCCCTCCGAAGTGGAGGACCTCCGTCGCAGACTGGCGGACGCGGAGTACACGTTGCGCGCGATCCGCGACGGCGAAGCGGACGCGCTTGTTATCGCCGACGGTCAGCACGAAGCGGTACACATCCTGAGAGACGGGGACCACATCTACCGGCAGTTCATCGAGGCGGCGCGAGGCGGCACCGTGACCCTGTCCGGCACCGGGGACATTCTGAGCTGTGACGCCGGATTCGCCGAGACTCTGCAGCGCCCGATTGACGAGGTCGTGGGCACTCGGGTGTGGGACTACGTGTTGCCGGACGACCAAGGGGTTCTGCGGGCACTCCTTGAACGGGCCACCCGGGTTTCAGGGGTCCAGGAGATCAGGCTTGTGAACAGTGGGGGGCAAGCCGTGCCGCTCTACGCAGCCGCGACGATCCTGCGAAGTGACGATGAGCGGTCGGTTGAGTGCCTCGCGTTCACGGACGTGGCGGAGATCCTCTCGGCCGAGAAGGCACTGCAGGACAGTGCCGACAAGCTCGACCGAGCGCTCGACATGGCTCCGACGCCTATGATAATCCACGCCGATGACGGCGAGATTCTGTCGACAAACCGTGCCTGGTCTGAACTCAGCGGGTACTCGCGCGAGGAGACTCCCACCATCGCCGACTGGCTGAAGAAGGCGTTCGGGGCGCGCGCGGATAGCGTAGATACGGACATCCGCGCTACGTACTGTGTTCGGTACTCTAAAAGTTGACCACGTAGAGGCCTTTCGATCACCGAAAAGTTGACCACCCCACCAACGCCTGTACCGTCGAGGAGATCCCGTGCGATCGGGGCACTCCGACGGAGCAGGAGGA